>Ga0105104_10000285_pt1 | contig 38383 bp, 29 predicted proteins | sample PPLLaktember2015_3_FD_87034 | JGI IMG/M metagenome (GOLD analysis project Ga0105104, IMG submission 87034) | Freshwater sediment microbial communities from Prairie Pothole Lake near Jamestown, North Dakota, USA - PPLs Lake P7 Core (6) Depth... | ecosystem: Environmental > Aquatic > Freshwater >... | reverse complement strand
TTGGTGTCGTCGTTGTAACCGCCGAAACGGATGGTGGAACCGTGAGTGGGATTATTCACATTTCCCCATAATGTTATTTCAGGATAATGGCCGGTAATAGCCAAACCGGGCCGGTCCAACCCGTCATGGTTAAATGGACCGCTGCCATTCCCCTGGATATGGACTTTTCGCTTGGGTTGATCTGTATCGATACCGATTTTCCCCTCGTTATTCACTTCAAGAACATGAACAACATTGTCACTGGGATGCGTTAAACGGGAATGAACATGCTGCGCATCGGCATTGCCATGACTGGAAAGCGAGCCGATGGCTTCCTGTATGGTTTTAATATCTTCGGTTAATCGAACGACCGATAAACCGGAAATGCGGAGATCGGTTAACGTGTGGGTTACGACTCGTCCGCTCATCATGCGGGTATATTTCGCCAGGATATGCACATGGTGGGAGCTATCGGCAGGCACAGGCTCCACTCCGACACTGAGCAGGACTTTCCAATTCAGTTTGTGACGGACACAGGTTTCGATATCGATATCCTGGAGGTTTTTCAATGCGGCATCCTGCTGCGAATTAACCTCCTCCACCCATACATCAAGATAAACATAATCATTCCTGGGCCCTCCGACAGGGTCGGGAAGGATTAATTCCGGCACGCCTTCTTGCTGGGAATACATGATAAAAGGATCCGGACCCTGGGGGGCATTAACCACTTCAAAACCATCCACCAAGAACCGGCCGGAAGAAATCATAAAATCATTGGAATGGGGGTCGGGATGGGTTATTTTAAAGCCGTCATCGGGAGTTCCATTCCCGATATAATACTTCTTTAATATGACATCGGCGTACCGCCGGATATCTTCCAATTCGTTCCAATCGCGGTCCAGCAGCGGAACCCCCTGCTGTAACCGGATCCCGATATACTTCTTTTGGGGATCGAACGTATCTTGTTTGTTATTGGAGAAATTGCCGTTCTGCTCATTATCCTGGAACCAAAATGATTTGTTCATGTCGTTTTCCTCTAACTTTAATTGTTAATTATTAATTGATAATTGATAATTCCCTTTTTTCTCACGGAGGTCACGGAGAAAGAAGATCGTTATCCGTGAATCGTAAATCGTGAATCGTTGGCCTTCGGCCCTTCGTTGTATTATGTAACCGTGCTCCATAAATATCTTTTCTTGTGGACCCGGTGGACGCAACGGACCCCACACGTGGGGTTTTATAATGGCGCATAGCGCCATCAGGCGGCTTCCTTATCGGTCAACCGCTGCATATTTGGTTATCTGTCATTGGTCTATGGTCTACGGTTTGGTTACAGTGCCACGGATTCGTTCTCTGTCCATATTGTCCATACAGTTCATATTCCTGCCTATGTTTGCCAATTGCCAATAGCCTTTATGCAAAAGAGTGTGGACAGTATGGACAACCGGTAACTTTTTTAATTCGTGTAATTCGTGTGCCCATCTTTTCCACACCCGGTTTTAAACACTCGCCTTCGATTCATTGAGATAAAAGGGATAAACCAGGTTAAACCGGTTATTGGTAGACCTGACTTTATAATCGATGGAGACGACGATCTTCCCCTCCAGGGCATCTTCCGTGGATACACTGACCCCGGTAATACCGATACGGGGCTCCCATAAGGTTAATGCTTCCTTAACACTATTTTCTATAAGAGTAAGAGTGGAGGTATTGATCACACTAAATACATAGTCATGAACCCCGCATCCGAAATCCGGGTGCATAATCCGCTCCCCCTTGGCAGTACTCAATATAATCCAGATGGATTCCTTGATATCCTGCTCATATTCGGACATAGCAATTTGACCGTCGGCATTGACCTGGATGGGAAACGCCCATCCCGCACCTAAAAACTTTTCCTCCATGTTATTTCTCCTTCTCTTTTTCCTACTCCTTCTACCCGATGAGAACGGTGGGACATCCCATGACAATGGAATTGGGAGGTCCGCTTTCAACGATCATATCGCCCTGCCTGGCAGCAGGAAGATTATTAATCAGTACGGTTACGCTCCCCATCGCCACCATACCGCCGACATGAGGAATGGGCGGTACAGCGGGAATCATTTGGGGGCAGACATGAAAATCCGCAGTGGCCCTCCACGCCGGCATTCCCCCGATTAAAACATTGACACTCCCGGGACCGGGACCCAAAGGCGTTCCATGACTGGTGGTATCACCTACTCGCGCTGCCGGCGGCATGATTGCTCCTCAATAATTGTTAATTGATAATTGTTAATTGTTAATTTTGTAAAGACGTTGTGCGCAATAGAGACGCAAAATCTTGCGTCTCTACATGGCCCACCATAAACCATCTACCTGCAACTTGGAAATTCATGGGTACATCATTTCTCAATTGATCTTCACCGGCATACCCTGGATCGTGACAATCGCGCTGGATTTTAACGTCAAAGACGTGGTACCTTCGATCTCCACCATGTTGGCTTTAATTTTAAGCTGCATGGCACTCTCGATGTTAATAGAATTTTGAGTGGAATTAATCACGATCTTATTACTGCCGGCCTTATCGATAATCTCGATCTTCTCGGAACCGGCCGCATCATTCAAAATAATTTTGTGTCCGCCCTTGGACTGGATCCCGATTTGCTCCTTGGCATTGGCATCATCCAGGACAATCTTATGACCGGCCTTGGTTTTGATTTCCAGTTTTTCCTTTTTTTGCTCGGCATTATCATCGAAAATGATTTCATGACCGCTGCGGGATTTGAATTTCCGGATGTTATTTTTCCCATCGGAGTTGGTTTCCGGCGGTTTGGCTTTCCCGTTCCAAAGACAACCGAGGACATAAGGGTAGTTGATATCGCCGTGCTCGAAAGCCACCAGGACTTCATCGCCGACTTCCGGGAGAAAGAAACTTCCCATTTTGTCGCCGGACATGAGGGTGGCAATCCTGACCCACTCGGTCTCATTATTATCCGACAGCCAGGGGAATTTAAGTTTCACCCTGCCGAGGCCGTCGGTATCTTTATTATTGGTGACAATGCCGGCAACGACGCCGTAAATGCGTTCCTGGTCTCGATCACCGGTATTCAAAGTATCCAAAAGACTCATGTTGCATTCCTTTTTACCGTAAAACGGGTGCGATACCCGCTGTTATTAATGGAATGGACAGCGGATTTGATATAATATTTCCCGTCGAAGCGCTTTCCCATCTTTCCCAGCTTGATGCAGACACCGGGTTTAATATCGGGCATGCCGACACATTCGCCGTCCCCTTCGATAAACCCGTCGCTCTGGTTGTTTAAACAAGCCTGGGCAATGGCATTGGCATGGTTGACGGATTCGACGATCACATTGGTCAACACTTTTTTCGAGGTGCCGTGTCTGCGTTGAACGACCTGGCTCGCAGTATCTCGCCCACTTTCCTGCGGACGCTCACTACCGGCAGCAGCCCTGCCGATAATCGGGGTACCGGGGTCCATGGGATTGTGCCCCCGCACTTCAACCTCGGAAAACAAAAGCGCAGTACTCATGTTGGGGCGAAAACTGATGATATCTTTACCCAACTCCAATGTCATAATTTCTTTTTTGGTATCGTCGGGCTTCTTGAAATACATGTTTTTATCGAACACCATAAATTGAAAACCGACTAAACCGGCTAACCGCTTCAGGAAAGCGAAATAATTTTCAGTGGGATTTTTCCGGACAGAATGATCCAGGGTTTCGGTGGTATCGACGGCAGCCGAGAGACCGGCTTCGCCGGCGATGGTTTGAGCAATGGCACTGTAGGAACTCTCTGTAAACTCGCGCTCCGGGGACGGGCGCTTCATATAATCATAAGAAAGGTCCTGGCCGCGAACGGTCAGGGTCGGCGCACCACCGGCAAAGAAACTGGGCTCCAAACCGGTGATATTCCCGGTCATCATCAGCGTTAAACTGCTCTCGTACCCGAACTTGATCTTTACGGTGTTGCCGACTTCAAATAAATCATGATCCACCCATTTGAATTTCTGCTCATCCGGGTCGAATTCATCGCTGACGGTAATAGTAAAACCGGTTCCTTCATTGAGACGCTGATCGACGGACACATCGATAATCGATTTGGACATATCGGCAGCCATTTTAGTGCTCTCGATCTCGATTTCAAAGCGGGGAGCATAAAAATTAAACGTAGTGGCGGCATATTTTTCAATAGTCATGGTTCAACCTTTGTCTTCACGGTTTACGGTTCGTGTTTTTTTTCATTAGGGGTCACGGGGAAGGATTTAATTTCATGTTTTTACGGGGATTACGAGTCTTTGCCCGGGGTTTAACAAGCGGGGATTCTCGATACTGTTGGCATCGGCGATCAACCGCCAATCCGCGGGATTCCCGTACTCCTTCGCAGCAATGGCCCATAAACTGTCCCCTTCTTTAACAACCCAACTCTTGGTAATATCCGCGGAGTGAAGGTCCAACTCCTTCACCTGGACTTCCACTTCCCTGTACTCCTTCAAAGTCACATTAAGCGTAGCGCGCACAGGAAAACCTTCGGGCAAAAACATGGTGAAACGTTTACTCACACGCTCGATGATACATTGGAATATAAACGCCCCCCAAATGAAAAGACACACAGGAGGAGCATGAAGATCGGAATCGATATCCATTAAACCCTTTACGGCATCGGGGAGTTGACTGAACATACTGCCGGCATCCCAACCGGTAATCCGGTCCGTGAACAGTCGAACATCCAACTTCAGCTCATACGTGTCGAAAAACAATTCAAGACTCACACTCCGGGCATTGCCCCTTACAAACTGGTATATGGGCGACGATAAACCGGGAATACTAATCTCGGCAAATTGATTGCTCTTCTCCACGGAAAACTCCTCCGGGTTGAATAAACACGGAACGATCCACAAGGGATTGTCTTTTCGAATAAAAAACGCTTTTACCAGCATCACAACCCCCTTCTTTCTCTTTCGAATTTTATTTTTCTTTCCAACATTTGGTACACCTGGTCGGTGATCCGATTTAAATCGAAATCGGTTTTCGGCGGGATAGGCGACGACTCGCTGCCCTGCCTTTCGGTTTTACCCTGTGAAACATGGGACGTTCGGTCTACCCGGTGAACATCCTCGACATGATGAATATGATGGATATGGTTGATATCCCTTATATGACGGCGCACTTTTTCGGTATGATGGATATCGGTATGGCGTGAATCGATACGATTTGAATCGAAAGGAGTCCCATTGCGGCCGGTTTCAAAGGTCTTTTGTCCTGGAACAGGGCGATGTTCACGCCGCACTTCACCCACCGCATCTTCCCCGGTTTGAGGAACCATGACAGGTTTAAATGAATTTAAAACCATATCGAAGTTTTTCAGCATCCGGGCTAACCGGGGATTTATTTTCATCGACGACGAAGGGGAGAATAAATTCATGGCGGGCAGTTGATCGGGATCATGTTCCTTTAACGATTTATCCATTTTTTTTTCAATTTCAGTTTTTATTTCTTCGGCCCTGTTCCTGTTTCGGATTCGCATTTCCAAATCGATTTCTTTTTCGCGTTCGATATCGCGTTGGATTTCACTTCTACTTTCTTTTTTTTCTCGTGCGATTTCTCTTTCAATTTCGATATTTCTCTCTATCCCGGTTTTTTTTTCGCGGATAGTCCGAGAAAGGCGATTCATATCCTGGAGTACACGGTCATACACGTAATCGGCGTCTTTTTGGCCGGGCGGCGATTTTTCTTTCATACCGGTGTGTTGGCGAAACATCATGGACGCATCGGATAAGAATGAGGATGAGGATGAGGATGAGGGTATTCCATAACTATCGGGGTCGAGCGTTTCGGCGGCAGTGGAGGGAAAGTGATCGCGGCGGTCCCTATCTAACGCCCTATCGAAAGGAGTAACGGGAGGGGTGTGTGCAGGTGGTGAGATGTGGCCGGTGAGAGGCGCCGCAGAGTGGATCGGCAGATGTTTCAACCGGAGGATATCCCGGTGCAACAAGAGAGATCGCGAAATAATCGGCTTCAAGCTGCTTTTCGGTTCGAATGAAGGGGAAGGGGGTGCCAAAGATGTAAAGGGCATTGAAGAAAGAGAAATCATGGGACGAAAGATAGCAATGGGTTGACCGTCGGACAATTTTCTTTCCCGGGTTTTCCCGTCGAAAAATATCCTGCCGGGGGGTTTCTCTTCGAAAAACTTCGTTCCCGGAGGTTTCCCGTCGGTGAATTTTCTTTCCCGCCATTTCCATTTCTCGAGGAGAAAAGTTTTTCCCGGTGGTTCTCCGCGTTTTAAAATCGTCATCGCGCCCTGGCTTAACCGGTCGAAACCTTTTCGAAAAGCCATCCCAATAGAGGGTTCCCGTGCTTCCGGGGGTGATAATCTTCCAGGGAGCTTTCGATAATGATTCAACACATTAACAAACGCTATGGGAGGTGTCGGCCCATCCATCCGCGGTGGTTTCCAAAAGGGTTCCGGCCCACCTGGTGTAGGATGTAGGCGGGTAAGAAATAGATTCGGGGAAATATGGATTTCGCCGGGTGACAGCGATGAGGGATGTATGTGTAAAAACGGGTGAGGAGATGGTGCTGCGGGGGGATGAAGGAAGGGGGATGACGGAGAAAATAGCGATATGGGGAGAAAATGTGGGTTAGAATAGCGAGTCGTGCCGGTGTTGCCTGTTGAAATCGAAGACCGATAGACGGAATTGAAAAAGCGGAAGGTGGGATGGATATGATATACATTATAAATATTATACAGGTGGGAGATGTTTTCGATGGTTTCAAAAATAGGTGAAGGAGGGGGAGGTGAAGAAGAAGAGAAGGGAGAAGAATTATCTTGGTCCTGGAGCAGGGGGAATAGGAAGAGTAGGTTTGGAAAGGGTGATATCCAATGGCGGGAGAATAGGTATTTATCGGGGAGCATTAGGGGAAGAAAAGAGAGGCGAAAGGGAGAGATAAGAGATAAAGGAACTGCCCGGGGTGTAAACCTTTTCAGGCCCAGGCCGGTCAGTCCTCTTCCCTTTCGCTCAATTTTTTGTTGATATCGCTGATTTCTTCGCACCATCGTTTTCGTTCGCCGTGGGGGATGTTCGAGATTTCGTCGTATCCCCAATGGAAATAGTAGGCGATAAAGGCTACCTCCTTGTATATTTGGTCAAGGGGGTAGCCTGTTATTCCCCCGGGAGAGCGATCTCCTCTTCGAAGGATTCGCCGCATTTGGGACAAGTGACTTTAACCCTGGAACTCCCGCCGCCGTTGATTTTCTGGTAGAGGTCCTGTAGAAAATTCAGGTCGGCGACAAAGAGTTTTTCGATGATACCGGGGTTAATAGATTGCAGATCGCCTAGTCGTACGATCACGCGGGAAAGGACGATAATGGTCAAATAGGCGGGATTGCGTTGGACACGGGGGTCTTTGACGGGTAAGATTTCGTCGGACGCGTTGGCCAGTCGCATTAAGCCTTTTTGGTGAAGGTTTCCATTTTCGTCGACATATCCTTTGGGTAGGGTGAATTCAAATTCTGTTTGCAGCATGATTATTAAGCTTTACTGAGGCCTTCGTGTGCAATGGTCAGGGTTTCGACCGCCACGTCATTGGCTTTGGCATCGAAGCTGGGGCCTTCCCACTTGGTAGGCCAGGCGTTAACGAAATTCCAGCGGAGTTTTTCTTTGCCTTCCAGGTCGCAGAGGACAATGGAGCCGTTTTTCCGTTCGATTTTGCCTTTGATGATATTGAGTCGCCACTTCCATAATTCGTCGGAATCCGTGATACCGCGTTTTAGGACGATATTGGAGTAAGTGGTTTTCCCGGGTAATTTACGGACAGTGGTATTTTCGCCGCCTTCCCTGTATTCGACAGGGTCGGTAGTGGCATCGAGGCCGCTGCATTCCTGGAACCAGGCCTGGGCGATTCCATCGATTTCCACCAGGAAATTAAACTTCATATAAGGATCTATTCTTGCTGGCATTTTATTCCTCCTTTATAGGTTCCAAATGGTTATTTGGAAGGGCCGCCCCATTGGCTGATTCTGAAGATCACGAATTCAGCGGGTTTAACGATAGCCACGCCGATTTCAGTGACAACTTGTCCGAGGTCTCTGACTTCCGGTGGATTGGTATCTTCATCGCATTTGACGTAGAAAGCTTGTTCGGGAGTAGCGCCGAATAAAGCCCCGCTTCGCCACACGTTGGTCAGGAATGCAGATACATTTCGTTTGATTTTCTGCCATAGGCCGAGGTCATTGGGTTCAAAGACAACCCAGCGAGTACCTTCTTCGATGGATTCTCTCAGGTAATTGAATAAGCGGCGTGTGCTGATGTACTTCCATTCGGGGTCGGTCCCGGGGTCGGCAAAAGTACGGCCGCCCCAGACGGTGATGTTGCCGTTAAAAGCCCGGATGATATCGATCCCGGCGATATTCAAATCACCCTGGTCTTCCTTACTTAAGCGGTGTTCCACACCGATGGCGCCGCGAATCACTTCGTTGGCGGGTGTTTTGTGGACACCCCGTTCGGAATCGGAACGTGCATAAATACCTGCCATGTGACCGGAAGGGGGAGCATAGATATTTCCATTGCTGACCGGATCATAGACCTGGATCCAGGGGAAATAAATAGCCGCATACCCATCGATAGAGTTGCGTAAGCCTCCATTGATACCGGCGGTAGTGTAACTTCCCGATTGACCGGACAAGGGTTGGCCGTCGATGATCCCGAAACGATCCTTCATACTTTCACAATGAGCCAGTATCATCTCTTGCTTGGTAATATCGACGATGCCCGGGGCAGCGACAATGGCAATTTCATCGATGGCTTTAAATCCATCCAATGCACCCTGGATACCGGTGGCATCGACCACACGAGTCACCCAACAGATGGTTCCTCCATTGTTGAAAAAACCGTAAACTGCGTGGGCCAGGTTCAGGTTGTCTGCATGGAAATCGCCGAAATTCTTTTTAAATTGTTCCCAACTGGTCAACTTAACGGCTTGACCCGCAGCGGCTATCGGATAATTATTATTCGTACCGGGAATTACAGGCATTGGCACATTGTTGGGCTCAATCCCAATAAAACCCGCCGTACTGGTGCCGACACCTGCGATCGGACGAACAGCCGAAGGCACCTCTTCAACATAGACACCCGGTGTTTTGTAATCCGGCATGTTTTACCTCCTATATCATTATTTTTTATTAATTTTAATCTCACTCAGCTTGTTTAATTGTTAATGCGCGTAACCGGTGTGGACATTTCTACGGTCGGTATAGTCGAATATCATAAGCTTTATCCTTTGGAGCAGGAACCTGGACCGTAACTTTTTTCGGGCCAAACCCGGCAGCCTCTGCTCTAAATCGATATGTACCGGGCCTGAGGTTATCGACACTGAAATACCCGTTGGAATCCGTAGTGACGATTCGATTGAGTTCAATCACCAACACTTTGGCGCCGACGATCGGGATGGGGTTGTTGGGTGGATTTTCAAACACACGGCCGCCGACTTTAATTTCTGTTTCTACCGAGTTTGGTTTGTTCAATTGGGCATATTTGGTAACCTGTGAAATGACCATGGTACCTGTAAAGGCTTTGCTCCAATCGAGGGAGAGAGTAATCACGCAATTGATAGAGGGGCGCACCGGGCTGCCCAGGGCATTCCAGAAGTCCGCGGCATCGGGTAAACCGTCCTGGCGTGCAGTAATAACAGGCAGCGGCGGCTCTTGTCCCACGAGCACGCCCCGCAAATATTTGGCAGGAATGATGGGGTTGCTCAACAGCACCTTGAGCACCTGGCTCAACAAACGATGCTCTTGCAGTTCTTTATCTTCGCCATCCGACACGGTGGCTTTATTCCACGCCGTAAACAAAAAAGCACAATCCACACGCGGAGGGGCCAACTTTTGAGTTATAGTCTTCGGGATCGTTCGCTCCACATAACGCTCATTGCTTCGCAAAGCCCGGTTCTCACGAATGTCGTACAGGTATACATTCAAATCCAACTGGTTTCCTTTGCCCTGCCAGGTTTCATCCGGCACAGAAAAACTGATATTGGCCATCTTTAATTCGCTGCCGGCATCCGCTTCGCCGGCCAGCATGGATTTTAATGATAAATCCAGGTCTCTAATCATGGTATATCCCCATTATCTCGATGTTCTGCATCTTGAACCCAATCATAATACTTCCCGAAATCGGTTTTCAAACACATCTTCCCCATTTTCTGGTACTCACGCTTACACGCACGGATCAAATGTTCCATAGAAACCGATTTCCCATCATCTGCGGCATAAAATGCCGCGCTCAATGCTATATTCTTAATGTTCCCGCCGGAAAGAATAAAACTCCTGCCCAGGAAATCGAAATCGATCTCTTTTTCCATCGGGGTTTCACCCGGGAAAATCGATTTCCAGATCAGCATTCGATAAAGTTCATCCGGGAAAGGAAAATCCACGGTAAAATGCATGCGGCGCACAAAAGCCTCATCCATATTTTTTTTCATATTGGTGGCCAGGATGACGACGCCTTCGAACTCCTCCATTTTTTGAAGGAGATACCCGATTTCGATATTGGCATACCGGTCGTGGGAGTCCTTTACTTCCGACCTTTTACCGAACAACGCATCCGCCTCATCGAAAAAAAGAATGGAATTGGCTGTCTCAGCTTCCCTGAAAATCGCCGATAAATTCTTCTCGGTTTCGCCGATATATTTACTGACAATACATGAAAGATCGATCTTATAGAGGTCCAGGCTGAGCTCGTTGGCAATAACTTCCGCGCTCATGGTTTTTCCTGTACCCGAAGGGCCGGAAAACAGGATATTCAAACCTTTCCCCAGGGATAGTTTCCGGTCGAAGCCCCATTCGCTGTAAACCACATGGCGGTATTTGACATAATTGCGGATTTCTTTTAACTGTTGGATTTTATCGGTGGGTAAAACGAGGTCGCCCCAGGTGTAGTGAGGTTGAATCTTTTGGGCTAGATCCCTCAATTTATGATGGGATTGCATCCGGCACGCAGTGGAGAGGTCTTCTACCGTAATGCTTGCAGCCTTTTCATAGTGTTTAAGGGCAGCCAACCGCCTCGCGTCCACTGCCGCGGCTTTAATCTCGCCTGCGGTTAATTTGAATTTCCCGGCAATACTGTCCAGCTCTGTCGTTGATTCTATTTCCCCCGGGATCAAGTATTTTTCCCACAATCGCCTGCGCAAGGCAAAGGAGGGACGTTCCAGCCGGATGGTGATAAATGTCTGCCGTTTCATTCTTCCACGCGGGTTCCAGGGCTTTTCCCCGGACAAAAAAGTGATGTAAGAAAATTCCTCGGCAGCCCTGGCGATCACTTCGGGGTAAAATCCTTCCCCCGCAGCATCCACGGCTAAAAACCGGTCGAATTCTTCGATATATATGGCGGCAGGAAAAAGAACCGCTTCACGAAAAAGACGCTTGATGATATGCTCGAATTCGAAGGTGCTGCCGTGGGAAAATTTGAGCAAATCCCGGGCATGGACGACAATCAGCGGTATCGCTAACCGTGAACAGAATGCCGCGGCAGCGCTTTTTTTTCCTACACCGTAAGGCCCTGTTAAATAAAAAACAAAACGCTGGAGCTTGGTGTTTTTACGATTTCTACCCGCTAAAAAAGATGGTGTTACCCACTCGTCCGCTATCCGGATGAACTGTTTTTTTACCTCTTGATCCAATACCAACGATGCCCATTCCTCATCACCCTTTTGGTCCGGGGTCTTCACCGGGTTTACTACAAAAGCGAAAGACGAAAACGATGCATCGATTACGGAAATGCCCACTAAAAAATTAACGATCCGGTCATCCAATTTAACGCACCGGGACAGCATCGGTTTCGACCCGGAAGAATCCGGGTCCACATATTTTAATACTTCAAAATTAAACAATGGAGCTTGTTCCATGAAGTATCCACGAACCCCCGTTCGGTCCATTCCCGGGATTTGGTGCAAATAGCAGAGAAGTTCCGTGATAAAATTGATGGACGGCGATTTTTTAGTCACATCATCCTGGAGGTAAGCATAGAGTTTTTCATATTTGGAATCCATTTCAGGGGCCAGGCAAATGAGGAGGATATCCAATTCGATCTTGGAAAGATGAAAAATAGAGGCGAGTTGATAAAGGGGAATTAACATACCGGATTTGATACTGGATTCGATTTTGACGGATAGCATCCTATCGAACGCTCCCAGGGTGGATAAGAGGTCATCCAGGCGGTTTTCGGCAGAAGGATCTTGTGCTTCCTTTTCCTCGGTAACCCGGTCTATCTCTTCATCGGTGATATAGAGGCCCCGGAAAAGCTCCAGGTCATCCCGGTCCGGTAGACCGGATTGCCTCCGTTTGAAAACCAGGATTTGGAGGAGGATATCCAGTTTTCCCAGTTCATCCGCCAGGTGTTCATTACCGGATTGATAGGATTTTAACTTCGTTTCATTCATTATTCGGGTTGCTTATAGGGTCGAACAGGCTTCCGCCCCTCCATCAAATCGCTCTTTGATGGGTCCAATGCATCTTGAACTTATTTTTATTTCCATAAAAAGTAAATTAGAGTCCCTTTCACGTACCTCGACTTTTAAGGCGGGCATACAAAAAAAGTACCTCAGGAACACTTATTTGTCCTGTATGCATGAAGTATGCCAACAGGAACTGAAATTGGAAATAGGCGATATAGGTATTTATAGGAAAAAATGGTCTTGCGAATTCGTAAGAAAAATCGTCATGGGATTATGACGCACATTTGAAAAAAAAAGGAATATAATTATCGTGAAATGTTTTGCGCCACTCCAAATCGTCATGTATTTATGACGATAAGGTCATGGATTTATGACGCAGGGGGAAGAATATTGTATCTATATTTTAGCAGTAGCCCATGGAAAAAGAAAGCCAGGATATTGGAAACGGATGGTGCAGGAGTTCTAATTTTGAAAAAAGACTCGAAAGTTTAGTTTGATTACCGGGGGTTTTAAGCCATCTTTGATGCAAAATGGCTATCGATGGGCTTTTTTTTCTCTCAATTGAACAAAAAAGCTTCATCGTTGTAATGGGGGATACAAAATTTTAAGAATTTGCATACATTTGAACAAATTTTCTTCATCGTTTTAAGAATTTGCATTCAATTCTAATGGGGGATAGAAAATTTTAAGAAATTGCATTCGATTGCAGAAAAAAAGTGCAACGCTTGCAAAAAAGGCATAAAATTGAAGCAAAACTCCCTTCTATGGCCGGTTAAAGGCAAAAATTGGAGCTGCTGATTGGAAATCAAGAGATCAAAGCTATCCCGGATCGAATGCCCCAAAATCAGCGGAATTTTAAAAAAACTTGAAAAATCGTAAAAAAATAGATATAATGTCTACTCTATGGGTAATATAAAAAACACGAAAATCATCATTAACGGCAAAAAACGGCTGGCCGGACGCGTTCGCATCGGCGGCGCCAAAAACGCCGCTCTACCCGAACTGTCCGCCGTTCTCCTCAGCAAAGGCCCCTTCTGCTTCCACGACGTCCCGGAAGTCGAAGACCTCAAAGTCATGTTCCAGGCCCTGTCCAACCTCGGCGCTGAAGGCAACTTCATATCCAATACGGTCCATATCTCCCTACCCGAAATCAAATCCGCCCTGGTCCCCAGGGAAATCGTCGAAACCTCCCGCGCCTCCATCCTCATCCTGGGCCCACTGGTCGCCCGAAACGGCTACGCCAAAGTATCGAAACCGGGCGGCTGCCCCATCGGCGAACGCAAAATCAACTACCACCTCGCCGGATTGGAAAAAATGGGGGTCGAAATCACCGAAGACCACGACCACATCATCGCTGTCGCCCATAAACCCCTAAAAGCTATCGACTATTCTTTCCCCTCTAAGTCCGTTACCGGCACGGAAAACCTCATTATGGCCGCTGCTTTAGCAGAAGGTACGACGATTTTGAGAAATTGTGCCCTGGAACCGGAAGTCGGAGACTTAATCGATTTACTGGTGAAAATGGGCGCCGGAATAGAAGGAAAAAACACCGAAACCATCAGTATAAAAGGACAATCATCACTAACAGGCACCCACCACCGCGTTATCCCGGACCGGATCGAAATGGGAACCTACGTGATCGCCGGCTGCCTGGAAGATAATGAAATCATAGTAGAAAACACCGACCCGGATTATATCCGCAGCCTCCTGGATATCCTAAACCAATCCGGCCTCCACACGGAAACAGGAAATAATTGGATCAAAGCCCACGGAAACCACTCCTTTAAACCCGCAGCAGTCGAAACCGAACCTTTCCCGGGTTTCCCCACAGACCTACAAGCCCAACTAACCACTTTCCTGACTCAAGCAGAAGGCGCCTCCCGGATCAAAGAAAATATCTTTAACAACCGCTTCCAACACTGCAAAGAACTCAATAAAATGGGCGCCCATATCGAAGTGGACGGCGATGTATCGATTATCCACGGGAAATCCCTCCTGCACGGCACCCATATCCATGCCACAGACCTACGCGCCTCTGCCGCCCTCATCCTGGGAGGTTTGATCGCCCAAGGCCAAACTGTCATGGAAAACGCTTTCCAACTCCTGAGAGGCTACGAAAATATGCCGGGAAAACTGGGCGACCTGGGCGCTGACGTAAAACTAATCGAGGATTAATAGCATGATCGATAACAATTGCATCTTTTGTAAAATCGCTTCCGAAAGAAAAGCCCTGCATTTATATAACGACGGCCAAGTGGCGGCTTTCCGCGATATCAACCCACAATCTCCCGTTCACATTTTAATCATCCCCATAGACCACTACGATTCCATCAAAAGCGTCACCGACGAGCTGTTAATCGGTCGGATGCTCACAGCAGCCAAAAAAGTAGCCGAAGACCTGGGCGTCGTCGATTACAGGCTCGTGATGAATACAGGACATCAAGCAGGCCAGAGCGTTTTCCATGTTCACCTGCACCTCCTGGCCGGCCGCACCATGCATTGGCCCCCAGGCTAACCTCCTCACTCGCTCGATCAATATGGATTTCAATATAGATATCGATTCGATAATGAGAAAAAAAACGGGAACCGGGGACCATACCTTTCATGAAATTATTTCTTGAAAGAACCCCGGCCCCAGGAAAACTAAGATTAAAAAAGAATATTAACTATTAAAATTAAAGGAGTCAATGATGAAAGTAACGTGGATCGGTCATTCAGCAGTAAAATTAGAAGGGAGCAAAGTAGTCTATATCGATCCCTTTATCACAGGTAACCCTGTGGCAACTATAAACCTGAACCAGGTAACCAAAGCCGATGTCGTCGTTGTCACCCACGACCACGGCGATCACCTGGGCGACACCATGGCCATCTGCAAAAAAACAGGCGCCACCCTGATCGCTGTATACGAAATCGCAGAAGCAGGCACCAAACAAAAAATCAAAGCAGAAGGCATGAATATCGGCGGAACCGTCACAGTTAACGGCGTTTCAGTTTCACTTGTCCCCGCTTTCCACACCGGCGGCCTGGGCGGAACAGCCGTAGGCGCAGTCATCGAAATGGACGGGAAAAAAGTCTACCACGCCGGAGATACCGGCCTCACCATGGAAATGCAACTCATCGGCGAAATGTACCAACCCGACCTGGCCCTCCTTCCCATCGACGGCCGCTTCAATATGACCCCCAGGCTCGCTGCCAAAGCCGTTGAACTACTCAAAGTCCCCAAAGCCATCCCCATCCACTACGATACCTTCCCCCTCGTCCACAGCTCACCCGAAGAATTCAAAAAACTGGCAGCCGGAAAAAGCGAAATCATTATCCTTAAACCGGGAGAATCTATCGAGCTATAATGCCCTACATCATAGACGGCGACAACCTGATCGGCAGCTCACCGGATTTCTCCAAAGACGATGCAGAAGTCCACGATAAATTAATCCACCTCCTGAAACACTTCCAAGAAACCCGGAAAAACAACGTGATTATCGTGTTCGAAAAAGAACAAAGCAACTGTGTTTACAAGGACAACATCCACCCCAAATTCTCCGTCTTCTACCCCAAAAAAGACTCCTCACTCCTCTTCGAAATCAAACGAATCCTCGACACCTTCCATAACTTCAAAAACGTCACCCTCGTAACCTCCATCCGCGAACTCAAAGAATACGCCAAAGACAAAGGCGCTAAAACCATCAATACCATCGAATTCTACTTCGAACTCAAACGCGCCCTCCGCCTCGACGGCCAAAAAGAAGAATCCCAAAAACGAATCAAAACCGAACTGACCGAACACGAAATCGACCACTGGATGAAAATTTTCGAACAGTGAATTTATGGATGTTTAATCGACCAGGGGGCTCTTTTCGTGAAAAGTTGCCCCCGGGAACCCCCAGAAAAGCTTTTGCTAGGGTTGAGAGTGAGAGTGAAATAACCATATGATGAAACGTTTTTCAGTTATAGGCGCAGGAAACCTGGGATGCCGGCTAATCGACTGCCTCATGGAAAAAGACTATTCCCTGGTTTATATCTATAAAAAAACCAAAAACCCCCTCCTACAACAGTTTATCGAAAACAACATCAACCTGGTGATCGAAAAATCGGATTTCATTATTATAGCAACCCAGGAATCCCATATCCGCGAAGTCGCCGAATTCACCGCGATTAATTCCAACCCCGGAGGTAAATTCTTTTTCCATACCTCCAACTCCCTCACCTCCGACGAACTGCAAGCTCTAAAAAATAGGGGAGGAACCACCGCCTCCTTCTCCCCCCTCCAAACCTTCCCCACACTGGAAAACGAAAATTTTCCGCCGGCTCCCCCGTGCAACCTCTTCAAAGATATCTACTTCCTCACCGAAGGAGACCCGGAAGCCGTCACTCTAACAAAAAAAATCGCCTCCGACCTGGACAGCCATATATTGGAAGTGGAAAAACACGATAAACCCTATATCCACATCGCAGCAGTCGCAGCTTCCAATTTTTTGATCTCCATCCTGAAACTGGCCGAAAACCAATTGAAAAAAACAGGAAAAGAAAATATCGATATCGAATTGTTACTGCCCTTGGTCCGGCAAACCCTGGAAAATGTCCGGCATAGGGGCGTCCAGGCATCCCTCACCGGCCCCTTTAAACGAAAAGAAACCGGGATCATTAAAAAACACCTCGAACTACTCTCCGGCAAAGACGCAGAACTATACCGCACCCTAACCGATTTTTTAAGAATGTAATATCCAACGCAAAATATTTTTTTCGGTGACCAGGGGGCTCTTTTTCTTGACTGTCCCCATTTTAAATCAAAAGTTTTTGGAAGTCCAGGAACCTTTTTACAAAAAGGTTCCTGGTCGTCGAAGACAATCCAGGAAAAGTCTTACTCTAATATTTCCCCTGAATAGTAGATATATTGTTGGTTTTCGCCGGTTTGCAGGATCAACCCCCCGTTGTCGTCGATTCCTTTAAATATTCCTTCAGTGACGGTTCCATCTGTCAATTGGTGAAGCCGTATGGTTTTGTTCATTAAAAAATCGCTGCACGCGCGGGCCGTGTCGATGATTTCATCTTTCTTCCCCTGCTCCAGCTTCTGTATCCATGGAAAAAGCATCTCCGTTAGAACTGTATTGGCTTTTTCGATTTCATATTCTTTTTTTGCCCCGCTCAGCATTTTTATTGAAGCAGCACGGTCGATTAGCCCCGGTGGGAAATCCGCGGCAGTATGATTGAGATTCAAACCGATTCCCACGATACAAAACAGGGAATCTTCCGTGATTGTATTTTCAATGAGAATCCCGCCTATTTTCTTACGGCTCTCGATATCCAGGATATCGTTGGGCCACTTCAGCCCGGCACGGATTCCGCCGATAGTATGGACGGCCCGGATCGCTGCAATACCCGTACAAAGCGGGAGAAGAACAAGGTTCGACCGGTTTTCGATACAAAACCCGAAAGAAGTATACAATCCCTTTCCCCGCGTCGATAACCATGTGCGCTGCTCACGCCCCCGCCCGCCGGTTTGCTCGGCACTGGTTACCATTACCGGCAAATCCCCGGCTAGCTCTTTGTAATGACTCTTTAAATAATTATTGGTAGAATCGATAGTTTCAAAACGAATGATCTTCATTATCTTTCTCCTGTCCCCGAACCGGGTTTCATGACAAACCCTCGATGGTTTTGCGGGTCCTGTCGCGCTGGGATATCTTCTTCTGCAGCTCTTTTTTTAAATCTTGCGTCTTTTTTTTCAAACCGGGAGAAATACCCGGTCCCGGTCCCGGTGCTTCCAAAGATAAAGATATACCGGAAAGTTCCTGTTCTATTTTTTCGATGCTCTCCGACAGTGTTTTCAATTCATTATCGATGCGTTCCCGTTGTGCCGGGTGTCCGTCGTCCGCATCGAAGGGCACCAGTATTTCCCAGTTGAGGCAGGAGGATTTGAAACCTTTGGGCCGGTGTTTAAACGTGTCGACAACCTCGGTATGGCTGCTCCGGGCCAGGAAATCGAAATATTTTAAATTCCCCGTGACTGCCCGGGCTTCTTTTTCCGAGTCGGTTTTGAGAAAGACTTTGATGGGGAGACGGGTATCTATTCTATTTATTGTGCGGATTTTGCGTGTTTCTTTGATTACCTTCTTCAACACTTCGATGTCCGAGAACTCTTTAATAAAAACCATGCGGCTGTCGAAAGAGGGGAAGCGGGTATGGTCCAGGGAGTTTCCCCGGCTCAGCGGCACCTTTGTTTTCATTTTTTCGTAAATAGTATCGGTGATGAAAGGCAAGAAGGGGTGGAGCAGTTGCAGGAGTAAGAAAAGAGTCCATTTAAGCGTTTGGCAAGTCCCCGGTTTTTTTGTGTCTATTTTGGAAAACTCGATGTACCAGTCGCAGTATTCAAACCGAGTGAAGCGGTAGAGCATCCGGGCGGCGTGGTTGACCCGGTAGTTTTCAAGGGATTCGTTGATTTTTTCCACCAGGTTATTGATGGAGTGGAGAATCCATTTATCCGGGTCGCCCAGGTTTGAAAAATCAATATTCGGAACGGCGGAAGAGGTTTGCTCGCAGTGTATCAAGACGAACCGGGCGGCGTTCCAGGTTTTGTTGATAAAATTCCTGGCGCCTTCCAGGTGGTGAAGCGAGAGTGAGAAATCTTTTCCTGCGGAACCCCGTGAAGCCAGGATGAAGCGTAAAGCGTCGATGCCGTATGTATCCGCCAGGTGCCCGGTATCCATTATGTTTTTATTGGCGCCGCAGATTTTACGGCCTTTTTCGCCGCGAATTCTGCCGTGAATAATGATGTCCCGGAAAGGATTACCCTTGTTTTTGTTCAATCGAAGGGGGATCATGAGTAATTGGCTGAGTTGATGCCGGTTCAATCCTGTTGAAGCAGAAGTCAGTGAAAAAGTAGAGGAAGAAGAAAAAGGCAAGAAGGCGCCGGTAAATGAAGAGTCCATAAATGTTTGTTCCGGTTGAAACCGTGTTGAGCCGCACATTGTGCATTTTTCGGGCGCTTTTCCTGTTTCTTTTTCTATTTCGGCCATAACAAGATGGCGGCAATCGGAGCAATAATAGGCGGGGATAGGGAGGCCGGGGGTGTCGAAACTGGAAATCAGCCAATTCTCCATATGGGCCATCAAGTGTAGGAATTTTTTTTTTTCTCCCGGGGGTATGAAGGTCATTTCGCCGGTTTCAATGAGATGGGCAATGGATTGTGAGAGGCTGCCGGGCTTTAAAAACCATTGGTTTCGATAAACCGGGTGTGTGCTTGTTTCACCGTGGTTTTGATCCGGGGATATGTCCCCGTCGTGGGTCCATTGAATAAACGTGCGGGTGACAGGCGCAGGCATTTTCCCGCGGTCGCCCCGAACCATTCTGCCGGCCCCTGGGGAAATTCCCAGGGTATCGATCAGTTTTGAAAAATCGTTTCGATCTTCTGAAATGAACCAGTGGATGGCGTGTCCTTGCATTTTTTTTCTTCGCCCGATGATATCCGGGATAATCAAGAGGAGGAGGTGGGTAATAAGCGTTGTGCCGGCATGATTGGGAGGGAGGGGGGCGATTAAAATAGAAAAAATATTTTCCTCTTTTTCCGACTCTCCCGGGGATACATTATGATCTTCCCACAGGGCGAGGCGTTTTTTTTCTTCTATTTTAAAATAATAAACGTTTTCCATCACCGGTTTGCTCTTCCCGTTTTTTGTTCCACTGGGGGACAAGGTATACGGATGTTAGATGTTTTTGTCCGCTTCGGATTTTATTTTCTCGATTTCTTCCTTGATTATTTTTTCTGCCAGCGGCGGAACGATTTCCCACAGCATTTCTTTTATAGCGTTGGACATTTTGTCTTCCACTTTTCGCAGTATTTCATCCTGGGAGATACGAGGGGGCAGGGAGGGTGATTCGAAAGTGGAGGGTGGGGGTGGGGGGGGAGGAGGCGTAGGGGTAGGTGTTGTGCGGATGGATATGGTTTCCCGGGCCGGGCTTCGTTCGTCCTGTTTTCCCGGTACATGCCGTGGTTCCGGTATAAGCGGTGTTTCGGGTATAAACCGTGTTCCCGGGATATGGCGTACTTCCGGTTCTTTAACTACCGTCGGTGTTATTCCCGGGGCCATCTCTCGTTTGGGAGTGGGGATGACATATTCTTCAATTTTCGGTTGAAATGTATCTTCGGGTTCTTCTTCGAATTCTTGGGCCGGTTCGGTTTCCAAACCGGGTTCGAAGGTGGGTTCGAAAGTCGGTTCGAAGGTAGTTTCAAAAGTCGGTTCATAGGTGGATTCGAATTCATCGCTGATGATAGCGGGTTCAGGTTCAGGTTCGGGTTCGGTGAAAAGAGGGGGCGAAGGCGGTTGGTCGAAGGAAAGTTTTTCTGCTGCCGGTTCAGCGAATGTTTCGGCCGGTTCCGGTTCGTATTTGATTTCAGGAAGGTCTTCCGAGAAGAGGTGTTCTTCTTCGCCGGCTTCGAAAGTAGGCAGTTCCGGTTCCAATCCCGGTTCTGTGTCCGCATCTAAAGGTGAGGGGCTTCCCGGTTCGAATCCTATAGGCTGTCTCTTAAAGGAAAAGAGTTCATCCGGCAATTCTTCAGTAGTATCCGGGATCATCGGTTTCATTTTGAGAATATCCGGTTCCGGTTCTTCCTCATAGAAATCGTCCTTTGGGCCCATGCCGGCTTTGGAAGAGGAGATCATTTCCGATGTATCTTCTTCCGGTACGGGTAATTCTTCTTCCCGGAAGGCACCCAGGCTGTCTTCCGGTATATCCTGCTGGCGTTCTTCGATATTCCGTTTTATGTTGATTTCTTCAAGGGTGAGTGAGTTGAGCTCCAATTTTTTTTCTTGTATTTCGATATTTCGTTTGATGTCCAGTTCTTCTTCCGACAGGTTATCGAAGCTTTCCTGGATAGAACCGGCGGATAAATCTTCTTCGAAGGGATTGATATCGATATCGTCATATGAAGGGGAGATGGTGTCTTTTTCCGGCTGGGCACGGGTAATCTCTTCGGAAGGCAGGATTTCATCATCGGCGAAAGGAGAAGGCGTGCGGCCCATTACAACATCTTCCGGCATTTCGTCTTTTTGGAAGTTGTCCAGGCTGACCTCATCTTTGATGTCGGTAAAACTGATTTCGCTTTCAGCCTGGGTTTCCATTTCCGGGAACTCTTCAGGGAAAGATGAAGGCATTTCTTCCGGGATTTCGGTAAAAGTGGGTCCCGGTATTTCGGTGAGAAGTTTTTTTACATTAGATACCAATGCATTCGAATCGAACGGTTTTGTGATGACATCGACGAAACGGAGTCCCACCAGTTGCCTTTCGTCTATGGGTTCCAACCCGCCTTTTAACAAGAACACCTTCGTATTCTTAAGGGCTTCCGTCTCCTGGACAAATTTACATACATTATAACCGTTGAACTCCGGCAACTTAATATCTACAAGGACGATTTGGGGTCGCAATTCCAGTAATTTTTCTTTCAATCCGACCCCGCTTTCGAAGGTAATCAGTTCGATTTCTGTTTCTTCGGAAAAAGAGAGTTCGACGATCCTTCTTATGGTGTAGCTGCCGTCAGCTAATACGATTCTCTTCTTGCTCATTATGCCTCCTTAAACAAACACCATTTAATTTAACACTTTTTTAATATGATTGTCAAGAAAAATGGGGGCAGAATTAAATTTTTTTTTGACCGTTGAAAATTATATTTATCCACCGTATAGGGTCTTTTGCCCAAAAATGAAAAAAAATGTGCCGATTATTTTCCCCGGAGCGCAAAAAAAAATCGTCCGAGAATAAAAAAAAACCGGCCGCCGGGTTGACATTTCGTATTAAATGATGTATTAATGTATATTAAGTTTTTGTCGTTTCGTTCCAAACAAAATCAATAATTGGGAAACCAGGTGAAATGAAAAGAAGAGAAAGAAATTATTCGGTCATTATCGTTTCAGGGGCCACCTCGACAAATAAGGAGTTCGTTCTCTCTTCAAAGTTAATCAGGAATTCGATTATCGCCTTTGTCGCGTTGTTAACCGTCTTTGGTTTTATTATTTTCGATTACCTCAACATTTCCTTTGACAAAGAGAAGATGAAACGTCTGGAAAAGGAAAATGTCAGGAAAGATAAAACCATTTCCGAGTTGAGCACCAATATGAAAGAAATTGAAGCCAAACTGAAGAGTATGGCAACGTTCAAAGAGCGAATTTCCGTAGCAATGGGCTTAACTTCTCCCAATTCGTTAACGGAAGTCGGAGTCGGTGGACCTATCGAAAACATCCCTGGTGGACAAGAAGTCCCCACAACCGGTCAAATGATCGATATGAATGAAAACCCTGCATTATCGAACCAGAACCGGGACCTTAAACAGAACCTTACTCCCCCGATCTCTACCGAAAGTATTCTAGAGAAAACGAAAGACATTCGGAATGATGCTCAGAAAATCGAGAACACATTGAAATTCCTTGAAAGCGTTATGGAAGAGCAAAAAATCAGGCTCTCGTGCACTCCCTCCATATGGCCTACGAAAGGTTATTTGACTTCTCCATTCGGTATGCGCATTCACCCTCTCACCGGGCTAAAAAGCCTGCACAGCGGTCAGGATATCGCGACCCAATACGGTAACAAAATTATTGCTCCCGCCGATGGTATTGTATTGCTAGCCGAATACAAAGACTATTACGGTTCCCTCCTGGTGATCGACCACGGCTTTGGATTTACTACCCAATACGGCCACCTTGCCTCTTTTGCCGTTCGCGAAGGACAACGGGTGAAAAGACACCAGGTTATCGGGTATGTCGGCAATTCCGGTCGAAGCTCCGCCCCACACCTCCATTATGAAGTCCGTTTCTTCGGGAAAACCATGAACCCCATGGATTTTATTGTCAACTAAGCCAGGTAAAGTAAACGTTAAAGCAAAAAGTGAAAAATCGTCTTTTATCCTGATTCGTTAGTACATTGTAAAAATTGGGTGATGAGAGTAAGCCCCAATAGGGCGAAGGATTTTTTTACACTTTTTTCTATTTTTTTTCATAAAAATATGACCGGTGATTTGGATTCGTCTTTCTCATATCGATCACAGGATTTCCGGTCCCGGGCGGAAGGGAGAACACCAATGAGGCCGATAAAAAAAACAGCGACGATAAAACATGAGTAAATTACGCGATAAACTCAACCGACTGGAAAACGAAAAAGTAAAAATAAAGCAAAATTGGGAATCCATCGAATCCCAACAGGGGCTCTCCACAAGGGATAAACTCGAAAAATTGGTCAACCTATCCCTCAAAAGAGAGAAATTCCAAAATCTTCAAAAAACTGGTCCCGCCACTTCCCCCACCGGGGATGAACTATCTCCGAAAAAGTCATATTACCCGCCGTCTCCCCAGGTAAAAACCACCGATGAACCGTTCATTGTCAGCGAGTTTTCATATCCCCTGGACTCTTTTTTCGGGAAATTTCCCCTGGAAGAGTGGAAAAATATTACACCCCGGCAGTTGGAAGTTTTATTCGGCGAGGATGCATCCGGTATTCAGACCCCCATGGATTTGCTTTTTTTCGATACCGAAACAACGGGGCTTGCGGGTGGAACCGGTACAATCCCTTTCATGCTGGGTTTTGGTTTTTTTGATATGGATGTTTTTTCGTTTCGGGTGAAGATATATGTTTTGTGTGAATTAAATCAAGAGGGGACCTTCCTGGAGAACGTGGATCGATTCCTTGGGAGCCGTTCTATTTCCGGGACAGTTACTTTTAATGGAAAGAGTTTTGATTTTCCGTTGATGGAGTCCCGCTATATTCTCCAGCGTAAACGGTTCCCGCTGATGAGAGGTCCTCACCTCGATTTTCTTTATCCTGCCCGGGTACTGTGGAAGCATACCCATGATTCGCGCAAGTTGAGTTACCTGGGTGAAATGATGTTGGGTCTTTCGAGGGAAGACGATATCGATCCTGCATATATTCCAAACCTCTATTTTAATTTTTTACGCAGCCGTCATTTGGCCGTACTTCAAAAAGTCATCGAGCATAATGCGTTGGACTTGGTGGGGATGGCGGCATTGATTTTACTGGCGTTGAAGTACCAGCAGGATATCGCATTTATCGGAGATGAAGGTGAAATACTGGGGCTTGCGGTCTTGTACGAGCGGTATGGAGACCTGGAACGGGCGGGGCAGTTGTATGAAATCCTCAAGGATACGGCTGTTAAAGAAGACGTGATGAAACGGGCGGTTAAAGGCCTGGCTGTGCTGAAGAAGAAAATGAAACTTTATGAAGAGGCATCGGGGTTGTGGGAATTATTGGCGGATTCATCCGATCACCAGGTAATCCGGGAGCTGTCGGTTCATTTTGAGCACCGTTTGAAGAATTTCCACCGGGCCTTCGAGTATACCCGGAACGCATTGGAAACCATTCAACTTACGGATTCCCAGCGTGCTGATTTTGAAAAGCGGTTAGCCCGTTTGCAAAAAAAAATGGCCTCCCTGGAGAAAGAGGATCAGTAAACACACTACGTGTTAATTTTTTTTTGACTGTCCCGAATGTCACTAAGTTAAGGTTTTTTTGATAAAAGGGGGCGTGTCGGGTCCTCGGAGCCGATGACCGGCGGAGAGATGAAGTGGAAGGGGAAACCGACTATAGCTCCCTTTTCGACTAAAAATATATTTTCCAAAATTAGTTTTACTGATTTAATTCCAAACCTGTTGAAAATAAAGATTTTATTTGATAAAATATGCCTTTCTCAAAAACAGCAAAGATATCCTTCCAGGGAGAACCGCATATCATGATAAACGAATATGAAGGAAGTAATTTAAACGGTTTGACGGAACAAGAAGTCGCGGAGCGAATAGCCTCAGACGGTTATAACGAGCTGCCCGGCAGTAAGAAACGGCGGTGGTTTTCGATTCTTTTCGAAGTTGTCCGGGAACCGATGTTTTTACTGCTCATCGTATGCGGTGCGCTGTATTTGATCCTGGGCGATAAAGAAGAAGCCATCATGCTGATGGGTTTCGTGGTCGTGATCATCGGTATCACATTGTACCAGGAACAAAAAACAGAGCGCGCCCTGGAAGCGTTGAGAGATTTAACAAGCCCCCGGGCACTGGTGATACGGGATGGCCTCCAGGAGCGTATCGCAGGGCGTGAAGTTGTCCGGGATGATATCGTCCTGGTGGCCGAAGGTGACCGCGTCCCGGCCGATGCGGTCCTACTGTCGGCTATTAACCTCAATGTCGATGAATCCCTTCTAACCGGTGAATCCGTGCCGGTTCGAAAACGAAAATGGGACGGGGTTCGACAAATCGATAGACCGGGGGGAGAAGACCAACCGTTCATTTATTCGGGGACTATGGTGGTCAAAGGGCAGGGTATCGCCCGTGTGGTATCTACGGGGCCCCGTACGGAAATCGGGAAAATCGGAAAAGCCCTGCAAACATTGGGAACAGAAGAAACGACACTTCAACGCCAAACAAGTTCCATCGTGAAAAAGTTTGCTTTAATCGGTTTTTCACTCTGTATCCTGGTGGTAGTCGTATATGGGATGACCCGGGGAAACTGGCTGCACGGTTTACTGGCAGGTATTACCCTGGCTATGGCAACCCTGCCGGAAGAGTTCCCGGTAGTACTGACTATATTCCTCGCCCTCGGGGCATGGCGAATTTCCCAGCGAAACGTATTGACACGGAGGGTGCCGGCGGTAGAAATGCTGGGCGCTGCCACTGTTCTTTGCGTGGATAAAACCGGTACCCTGACTCAAAACCGGATGACCGTAACCAAGCTGGCGGTGGATACCGATATTTACAATGTAGGGTGCAACGAGTTGTCTTTACCGGAACAATTTCATGAAGTAGTCGAATACAGTATATTGGCTAGCCCCACCGATCCTTTCGATCCCATGGAAAAAGCCATGAAAGACCTCGGGATGACTACGCTGGGGTATACCGAACATATCCACCGGGACTGGATGTTGATCCGGGAATATCCTATTTCGGAAAAATTACTGGCCATGTCCCGGGTATGGAAATCCACTGGAACCGACGATTACTTGATTGCGGCTAAAGGCGCGCCGGAAGCTATTGCAGATCTTTGTCACATGACGGAAGCAGGTAAAATGGCGTTGAACCCCCAGATCGACCGGATGGGGAGCGAGGGACTCCGGGTCATCGGCGTGGCAAAATCCCGGTTCAGGCTGGAAGACTTACCCCCGGACCAGCATGATTTTAAATTCGAGTTTATCGGTTTGGTGGGTTTGTCGGACCCTGTACGTCCTGAAGTGCCGGCTGCGGTCCAGGAATGTTATACAGCAGGGATACGGGTGGTGATGATTACCGGCGATTACCCGGTTACTGCCCGCAATATCGGCCAACAAATCGGGCTTCAACCCATAGATGCCGTCATCACGGGACCCGAACTGGACCGGATGAGCGACGAGGAACTCAGTGTGCGGATCAAAAGCGTATCGATTTTCGCCCGGGTCGTACCGGAGCAAAAATTGCGTATCGTAAAAGCACTGAAGAGCACGGGTGAAGTTGTGGCCATGACCGGCGATGGGGTGAACGATGCACCGGCATTGAAAGCCGCGCATATCGGTATCGCTATGGGAGGGCGAGGAACCGACGTGGCCAGGGAATCCTCTTCTTTGGTTCTCACCGATGACAATTTCGCCTCTATTGTCCAGGCTGTTCGGATGGGAAGGCGAATTTTCGATAATTTAAAGAATGCCATAAATTTTATTTTCTCCGTTCATATCCCTATTGCCGGTATGTCGTTGCTCCCGGTGATTTTCAAATGGCCTCTTGCTTTGTTACCCGCCCATATCCTATTCCTGGAATTGATCATCGACCCCGCCTGTTCTGTAGTCTTCGAAATGGAATCGGAAGAAAAAGACATCATGAAGCGCCCCCCCAGGCGAGTCGAAGAACCCCTCTTCGGCCGTTCCATGATTATTTCCGGGCTTATCCAGGGACTCGGATTATTAGCCGTCGTACTGGCTATATATGGTTTAGTGCTGTCCTGGGGTTTTGGAGAAAGCGAAGCCCGCATGATCGCTTTCAGTAATATGGTGATCGCAAACCTCGGTTTGATTTTTGCCAACCGTTCCCAGACCCGTACCATACTCTCTACTATCCGGATACCCAATCCCGCCCTCTGGTGGGTGACCGGCGGCGCCCTGTTTTTTCTCATGGTTGCCATTTTCATCCCGGGGCTCCAGCGAATCTTTCATTTCGCCCCCTTGCACTCATGGGAATTTTTTCTAATCCTTATTTCCGGCTTTTTCAGTATCTTGATCGCCGAGAGCGTTAAAATTCGCATCAAAGGAAAATCCATCGCCGATCTTTAGCCCCACACGGATTTTGTAATGTTTCGTGAGATATCCGACTCCAATATTTAATAATATACAGCGTATTAGTGTGCATATAGGACCCAGTGAGCGGTGTGGATAATATAGACCGCGAAGCGCGTGCCTATTTTTTAATTTTTAATTATTAATGAATGCCCGGAATGCAGGGGCGAATTCGAATCCGCTCATTTTTACCGGTTTGAAATAGGATGATAAAAATGATATAATGAAACGTAAAATTACGATTTCGGTAAAAGGTCGCTGGATTTATAAACAGGACCGATGGAATATTAATATAATCGTATCAAAAATAAATCGAAATCAAAAAAAAATTTTTGATAATAAGGAGAACGTCGCGTGAACGTAAAAAAATTAATTTTCTGCTGTGCGGTTGTGGTAGCGTTATCCATGATATCTCTACCTTCTATGGCCCAGGAAGAGGCTCTTAAAACCTTGAATTTCAATTTTACCAATATCATCGGTAAAGTGCTGGATGAAAACAAAAATCCCCTCCCCAATATTAAACTGGAAGTCGAATTGGCACCGGATGCTGAACTGAGGGCTAACCTCAGTGTTCCGCCCATTCAATTGGACGTCACCATTGAAAATTTGGTAGGCAGGGTGGGCTCCGGGGTTTTTATGACCGCCGTTACCAATGAAAATGGAGAATATGCTTTAAAAGGTATCCCCACCCCGGGCGGGTTTTATATTCATGCCCGAAATATGGCGGATTATTACCCCACATACCTTAAAATCTTTCTTAACCCAAGAGAAGGAAAAGAGTACCCGGTCCGGGAAATCGTGTTAGTCAAAAGGCAAGGAAAGGCCATTTCCGATAAAGCCATCAAAGAACTTGAAAAATTCCAGAAATCCCTGGCCGAAAAAAAAATCAAAGAAGCCATGCAGCATTTGCAAAAGGCCCTCGAATTGGACCCCGAATATGCAGAAGGCTATTATAATATGGCTATGCTGTTAATGGAATCCAAAAAGGTGGATGAGGCCGTTAAAAACCTGGAAAAAGCCGTGGAATTGCAAAAGGATTATAAAAATGCACTGAAAAGCCTCGGTGAACTCTATTTCTATAACAAAGCTTTCGATAAAGCCGCCGCTGCCTTCTCTCACTACCTCGCCCTGCGGGAAAAAGAAGGGAACATCACGATGGATGAAGTGAAAATCTATTTCCAAACCGGCAATTGCTTAAAAGCATTGAAAAATAATGAACAGGCTGTCCCCCTCTTTATCAAATACATCGAAGCCAAACAAAAATTGGCCTCCATCGAAAAACAAGACAGCCTGCTTCTCAATGATCTCGGGTCCTTTTATTATTCGAAATCCGATATGAACAATGCCATTACCTTCTATTCAAAAGCTATCGAAGCCAATCCCGAAATCAACCCCGAAACCTATATGTACCTCGGTAACAGCTACGTATTTATTAAAGATGGCGTCAACGGTATCAAAAATTACCGGAAATATATCGAACTGGCACCCAAAGGGCAGTACATCCCCCAGATTAAAGCCATGTTGGAAAAACTGGAAAAGATATACCCCGATGCCAAATAGTTATTAGTATTTAACTACTTCAAGCTTTCGATGATGGATTTAGCCGTTTCGACTTCCTCGCCGTCGGGTTTCATTTCGATGTATTTTTGCAGGTTCGTGACGGCTTTTCCATTGTCTTCTTTGCTTAAATAGCATAAACCCAGTCGGTAGTAAGCGTCGGCAAAGTTTTGATCCAATTGCAGCGCTTCTTCAAAAGCAGTAATGGCTTTATCCGCATCACCCTTATTAAAGGCGTCGATCCCCTCGTTGTAAGCATCGATGGGGGTTCTTCCACCTTTTTCCTGGGCTATCTTCGTATATTTTTCGCTTTCCGCTTTATTTCCCAATTTTTCATAAACTGCAGCCAGTAAACGGTAAGTCGGGGCATGGTCTTCCTTTAATGGAATAACTTTCAAAAGGGGTTGGAGTGCTTCCTCGAATTTCCCCTGTTCAAAAAAAACAAAACCCAGGTAATACTGGGCTTGAAATATGGTTCCGTCCAGGGCTATCGATTGTTGGAGCGGGTCGAGGGCTTCATTGAATTTTCTCTCATTGATGAAGCTAGCCGCCTGGTTGAAAAGGTTGATGGCTTTCGATCGTGGATCCTTGTCTTCTTGCATTTTCACCACTTCATCCAGGGTGTAAAGCGTGAACTCCTCTTCTTGCATTAAGCCGGCCGGTATTTTGACATTTCGTTTAACCGTTTGGTACCCCTCTTTTTCAACCGTCACGAGGAATACATGGTTAGCCAGGCCGTTTTGAACCGCAGACCCGTTTTTTTTTGTAACGATCTTATACACGGACACCACTTCCCGGGTGTTTTGCATTGTGATAGAGACGCCTTCGATGGCCTTGCCTTTCGAATCCATAACCCGGACCATTAACTTCCCGAGTACTACACTGTACGCAGCAGTTGTGGTTAATACCAGTGACAGGATTATCACGAAGAATTTTTTGGTTATTGTAGACATGATAATGATCCTCCTTATTTTATTTTTATTGTTTTATTCATGAATGCTTTGTCTTTTTCCCGGTCATCCATTTTTATTATGGATGTATAAAAGAAAAAAGTACCCTTTTTTTGAATGTCTAAAGGGATCCGTATTTCGATTTTTTTGGGGAGCGATGTAGTTCCGTCTTTGGAGAATTCGACGGTATGCGGGCGGTTATAGGTCCAGACATCTTTATATTCTTTGTCTTTGACTTTGATGTCGATCTCCATTTTCGAAACCATTTTTTCGTTATCGGTTTTAAAAGTTATTTGATCCAGGTTCATGGTAAAAATGAGGGAAGCAGGGTTCTCAGTATCGGAATAAGTGAAGTCGTAGTTAAAAATATTCCCGATGGCTTTTAGTTCTTGTTTGGCTTTGACAAATGCTTCCTGGACCAGGGCGAGGTGTTGGTTATTCACGTAATCCACCTGGTAATCGCCGTCGTTTTTTTCGTCTACGAAGAGGATGGAAAATTCCCCGTAGCTCCAGACGACATAGGGTCTTGTGTAAGGGTTACTGGCATAATCGCCGGTGGGGCGGTCGGAGATGTAGAGAGGGGGGCCCAACAGGATAAATGTTTTTCCTCTATCCGTCAGCCATCCCTCTTTCCCGCACCGGAATAACCGGTTGGCTTCGTCGATGCGCCGGTAGTATTCGTCTTTGAATTCGTTTTCCAGTGTAGCCGTGTTGGGATCGCGTACTTCCCAGAAGGTCTTGATAAATTCATCCCGTTTTTCTTCCGGCAGGCTTTTGAAGATGGCGGCTTCGTCTTTAGAAATGATGTAACGGACTTTGGAGATGAAGTCCGCATGGTCCGGGGACATTTTAGTTTTTTTGGCGAAAACGGCGGTGTCGGATACCGCTAAGAAAGCGATCCCGGAGATAAAAGCCAATACGATGGCTATTGTCGATTTTTGTTTATTTTTTGGTCGATTGTTCGGATTGTTCATTGTCTAACCCCTTTAGAGCTTGTTTTACTTTTTCCTGGTTGGGATCCACCTTGAGAGATTGTTCCCAGGCTCTCCGGGCTTCTCCGCTGTTCCCCAGGTTATAATAGCATGTTGCCAGGCTATTCAGCACATCGGTGTTTAAACCGTGATATGAAATCAACTTGATGTAATATTTGATGGCTTCGTCGTATTTTCCCAGCTTTTGGCAGGTATTGCCCAATAAGAAATAGACCTGGAAATCGGGTTTTTCCGGGGTAGTAATCGGTGCTAGCAGCGGTTCGATTTTATCCAATCGGTTGAGGTCCAGGTAAATATTGGCCAGTCCTATGGCAATTTGAGGGACATGGGGGGCGAGGTTGTGGGCTTTCTCCAGCAAAGGCAGTGCCTCTGAAGGTTTTTTTGTATTCATGTATTGGGTTCCCAGGATAAAAGAAGTCATGGCCTCCGAGTTCAAGGAAGAGAATTTGGAAAATGATTGCGCCCTGTTCACGTTTTTTAGCGGTGTGATATAAAATTTGTTCTGGGCTGTGGCCAATACTCCTTTGGCTTGATCTGCGATCGATACATCTACCGTGTAATAATCGGTGGGAAAGTCGTTTAGCGGGATTTCCAGCAGGAAGTTGTTTTCATTGGAGGCGAATTGATCGAATTTTGGGTTTAATTCTTTGACGAATTGCCTTTCTCCTTTGATTTTAACCTGGATCATCCCGTTTTTTCTCACTTCCGGGGGAATGTTGCCGGTTTGAAAGAAAATATTCAGGGTTTCATCGCGGCTGAAACTGTTTTCCGGGCTCACCAGCATTTGTCCTTTGGGAGTTCGGAAGGGAGACATCTGGGTTGTGGGGAGTCCTTTTTCACGGATATCGTAGGCCAGCAGCGGTGTGGATAAATATAACCGGTCGGGATAAGGTTGGATATGGGCGTCGGTTTCAAAAGATGTAAATTCTTTCGAGTTGGTATTTTTGATTAAAACGGAGAGTTTATAATTGCCGGGGATTACCGGGAATTGGTCGATTATGGCGAAAGAGCTGTTCCGGATATTATTAAATTGCTGCGAATCGAGTTTCAAATTGAAAGTTTTTTCGAATTGATAGACCGTATTGCCCGCGCGGTCGGTCAGGTTCCCGAAAAGTTCGATATTGGCGACGAAGGAATCGTCGTATTGATCGACGGTGAGTTTTTGGTATTCGATCATATAGTTAAAATAGTGGTGTCCGTTTTCTTCCCGGATGACCTGGGATATATTTCTACTGCCGATATAATTGACCGAGTATTCGACTTCTACGATTCCTTTGTATTGGAGGAATTTTTTCGCGTACAGGTCTTCCACTTCTTTTTTCGGGGCAGCTTCGATATTACGGATGAGGAAATCCGACGCCATCGAGGGTCGTCCTTCGATGGAATCGTCACCGGGGATCAAGGACAGTGAAAGTTTAGCCAGGTTTTTGTCGAATTCCGCCAGTTTTTGATAGGCGGTGATGTAGTCGTCGGGTGCGCCGCTGTAACCGATCAATAATCTCTGGGGACCGTCCGCCAGGGGGGAGTAGAGAACGAAATCTCCCGTGTTGGTTTTGTCGAAGAAGATGATATTAAAGTTGGGCGGTACTCCTTCTCGCGGTTCTACCTGGTAATGCCAGATTTCCATCGGGTAAACGGTGGAGTAAGAGGAGTATTTCTGGTTGAAGAGAGGAGGTCCAAGGATAATATAGACTTTACCCCGGTCCGTTTTCCATCCCGGTATGGCTTTATTCCTGCCGTACATCTGTTCGACGTAGCGAAGGCGTTTATAATGTTCTTCTTTTTTTTCGTTTACCTGCGTCCCTTTGGTCGGGTCACGGTGATCCCAGAACGCATTGATAAAAATATCCCTTTCTCGATCGCTTATAAGTTGTAGGAAGGCTTCCTTCTCGTTTTTGGTCATGATGTAGGTTACTTCGTCCAACCATTTCTTGTATTTATCGGAAAGTTGAAGATATGCGGTGTTTTTCGCTCCGAATAACGGCGAAACGCCGGTCCCGATAAAACAGTATCCGAAAACGATAAGCAAAACCAACAACTGGATTCTACATGCCTTCTTCATTTTTCGACTCCTTCATATTGTGCGATTTTAAGACCTCTTATTTTATCACATCTTCACCATGATTTCCAAACTAAAATTTCCAATTTATTAGATATAAAAATCGGTGTCGATAAAACTCACCGAGAATCCAAATTATTGATTTCAAATCCATTTTTCTGAAATTTTGCGGTATTATGCGTTCGTTTTCAACGTAGGAAAAGGTTTTTCGTTTTGGAAATGAAATTGCATGGAATATTTACCAAAAAATACTTAGGAGGTTAAAAACCTTATGTTAAAAAAGAATCTTTTTTTAACAATTTGTTTTGCGTTGATCGTGCTTTCGTCTTTCGTACTGGCCGTAGAGCAGTACGGAGTGCTGTCAGGCACCGTCGTAGATGAAAGCGGAGTCGGACTACCTGGTGTCGAAGTTAAAGTCCAGGGACCTGCTCTCATGGGAACAAGGACCACTTTAACCAACACCAGCGGAGATTTCCGAGTCGGCCAGTTGAATGTTGGGCAGAAGTACAAAATCTTTTTCACACTCAAAGGTTTTAAAGAAGTGGAAAGAGATGATATCCGGATCGAACTTGGAAAAGAAACACGGTTAGCTGTTATTATGAAGTTCGGTGAGATTACGGAACGGATCGTCGTAACCGGCGAAATTCCCATTGTCGACCCGAAATCCAGCACCAGCCAGCTCAACATTTCCAAAGAAGTGGTCGGGACATTGGCTTTTGACCGTCAGTACCAGAGTATCATGGAAATGATGCCCGGTGCTATTCCCGGTAACAACCCCCAGATGATGGGTGCTACTTCTTCAGACAATATGTACCAGTTTGACGGTATGGAATCGACAGACCCCTTGACCAAAACCTGGTCTACTGCCATGAACTTCGATAACTTCGAAGAAATGCAGGTAGTCGCCCAGGGTGCTCCGGCTGAATTTGGCCGCGGCACAGGTGCGGTTATTAACGTCGTGACCAAATCCGGCAGCAACCAGATTCATGGAACCGCCAGGGTTAACATTTCCAAAGTCGATTGGAATGCCGGACCCAAAGCTATTAATACCAACTTTTCCGATGCGACCCGTTACCTGAATGAAACACGTCCCGCCATCAACATTGGCGGACCGGTTATCAAAGATCACATCTGGTTCTTCGGCTCATACGAACGCAGGAACAAATGGAAACCTGCGAAATGGTATCAATCCCCTGCCGAAGGATTAGCGTTGAAACCGACCGGCGTCGGTAAAGGGTACTACACAGGTCATTATGCCTCTGTAAAACTCAACTTCAGGATCGGCAATGTCCAGTTAATGGGAATCTGGAGTGAAGACCCCATCGATATGCCCAAGTATTACCAGTATGACAATAACCCCTCTTATGCAGGCGGTGCGGAGATTTTAAAGACCCAGGGCGGATGGAACTTCAACTCTGAAATCACCACCACTCTCGGTGCCAATACGTACGTAGTCGGTCGTTTCTCTATGAAACGGGATGCCTTAGACCTCCTCTCTCCCCAACCTTTTGGCCCCCTGTATTACCAATCCAACTACTATTGGGGTTCACTGTATGATTACAAGTCCAATCGAGATCACGAACAGTACATCCTCAATCTGAACCACTTCATGGATACCAGTTTCGGTTACCATGATATTAAAGCGGGCGTCGAGTATTATAATGTTAAAGTCCAGAGCCCCATCAACTATTCTTATCCCGGTAACGAATACATCGGCTACAACAACCAGGGTCTGACCCAGTTCAAGTATGTATACCAGAATGCAGCCTTAAGGCGAGCCGGTGAATACAACCAGATTATCACGTTCTTCTTCCAGGATAAGTGGGAAGTAACCAAAGGTTTGACATTAAATCTCGGCTTACGTCTCGAACAAGGTGTCTGGAAGAACCATGCCAAAACCGAAGTCCTCAAGTTCGGATTCGGCGATCAGTTAGCCCCCCGTCTCGGTGCTGCATACTCCTTTGGCAAAAACAAAATTAATGCCAACTGGGGACGGTTTTACGACTTATATGGATGGTGGCTTATTTCGAATTTCCAACCCGACATTTTCTCACGGACCTATGATTATTATCGAGGCCAACACTATGGATATCCCGATTGGACTTACATCCGGTCCGGCTATGCCACAGCTCCCGCTTCCGCCACAACCAAGGACTCCAACCTGGAACCCCAAAATATGGATGAGTGGGGATTCGGATACGAGCGTGTCCTGTCCAACAAGTTTTCTGCCGGTATCAACTACATGCATCGTTCATGGAATAACAAGATCGAAGATTATGATATGGACGGCGACGACATCTGGCACTTTGCCAATGAAAAGAATTTTACCGACAGCAACGGCACCAACTGGGGAAGCACTTTCCGGAAATACGATGCCATTATCGTAAGCTTAAAGAAAAACCTCGGCGACGACAAATTCCAGTTCCTCACCTCTTACACCTGGTCCAAGCTAAAAGGTTTCAGCGATGGCGACGGTGAAGGCGCTTACGCCGATAACCCCTATGCCAACCACAATGCTTTGGGTTATCTCCCCAATGACGTTCGTCATCAATTAAGGTTCTACGGCAGTGTCATCCTACCCCTGGATATCACCGCCGGTATGAGCCTCTATTGGTTCAGCGGTAAACCGTATACCAACTATGTCAACATGCGGTACGACGACGACGGCACATACCCCAACCACGATAGCTTGTATTATACCTATTACCTGGTTCCTCGCGGTACAAGCGGCCGTTTACCTGCCGAATGGAGATTGGATTTCCATCTTGAAAAAACCTTCAAATTCAAAAAGCTATTCAGCGCTTCCTTTTACATCGATATTTTCAACCTACTCAACCAGCAAAACGAAATCGCCAGGAACAGCTATATCGGAGATGCAAACTTTCTCGCCGACGGCAGTTATAAGATTACCTATGCTAACCCCAACTACGGGAAGTTCACTTCCTGGTCTGCCCCGATGTCTTTCTTCATCGGCGCTAAAGTCGAGTGGTAAGCTGTCGGTAGACATGTATATGTAGCGACATAAGTATCTAGTAATAAAAAGGCACCCCGGTTTGGGGTGCCTTTTTTTTTACCCGCACTATTCCCAATGCCCTCCCTCCCAACCCTGGATTTAATGGCCCGAAATTTTCTCTTTCATCTCACTTTTGACCTTGAATCCAAATTATTGATTTCAAATCCATTTTCTTGAAGTTTTAAAGCCCGATTTGTTCTATTCCGTGACTGGAAAAGGCCTTTTGATTTGGAAAAAAAGTTGCTAAATATTATTAACTAAAATTCTATAGGAGGTTAATTACCTGATGTTAAAAAAGAATCTTTTTTTAGCGATCTGTTTTGCGCTGATTGTACTTTCGTCTTCAGTACTGGCCATTGAACAGTATGGAGTGCTTTCCGGCACCGTCGTGGATGAAAGCGGAGTCGGCTTACCTGGTGTCGAAGTTAAAGTCCAGGGACCTGCACTCATGGGAACAAGGACTACTCTCACCAATACCACCGGCGATTTCCGAGTCGGCCAGTTAAATGTCGGACAGAAGTATGAAGTTATCTTTACACTCAAAGGTTTTAAAGAAGTGAAAAGAGAAGACATCCGAATCGAACTTGGAAAGGAAACGCGAATTTCGGTTATCATGAATTTCGGTGAGATTACGGAAAGAATCGTCGTAACCGGCGAAATCCCGATTGTCGACCCGAAGTCCAGCACCAGCCAGCTCAACATTTCCAAAGAAGTCGTCGGTACATTGGCTTTTGACCGTCAGTACCAGAGTATCATGGAAATGATGCCCGGTGCTATCCCCGGCAACAACCCCCAAATGATGGGTGCTGCTTCTTCAGATAATATGTACCAGTTTGACGGTATGGAATCGACAGACCCCTTGACCAAAACCTGGTCTACTGCCATGAACTTCGATAACTTCGAAGAAATGCAGGTCGTCGCACAGGGCGCCCCTGCCGAATATGGCCGTGGAACCGGTGCCGTTATTAACGTTATCACCAAATCCGGCAGCAACCAAATCCACGGAGTCGCTCGTGTCCAAATTTCCAAAACCGATTGGAACGCAGGCCCCAAAGAAACCAACACCAACTTCTCCGATGCAACCCGCTACCTGAGCGAAACACGTCCCGCCGTCAACATCGGCGGTCCCATTATCAAAGACCATATCTGGTTCTTCGGTTCTTATGAACGCCGGAACAAATGGAAACCCGCGAGATGGTATCAAAACACTGCCGAAGGCTTAGCATTGAAACCTACCGGTGAAGGAAAGGGCTATTACAAAGGTCATTATGCTTCTGTAAAACTCAACTTCAGGGTCGGTAATTTCCAGGTTATGGGGCTCTGGAGTGAAGACCCCATCGATATCCCGGATTATTACAAGTACACCAACAATGCCTCATGGGCGGGCGGCGCGGAGATCAAACAGAACCAGGGCGGATGGAACTTCAACTCTGAAGCCACCACCACCCTCGGCGCCAATACCTACCTGGTTGCTCGTTTCTCCATGAAACGCGGCGAGTTGAACCTCCTCTCTGCTAAACCTTTTGGCCCCCTGTATGTCCAATCCAACTACTATTGGGGTTCTTACTATGATTACAAATCAGAAAGGAATCACGAACAGTACGTTCTGAACGTCAACCACTTCATGGATACCAGTTTCGGTTACCATGATATTAAATTCGGCGGCGAATTCTATAATGCTACAGTCTTAAGCCCCATCAATTACCTGTATCCCGGTAATGAATACATCGGCTATAACAACCAGGGCCTGACCCAGTTCAAGTATGTATACCAGAATGCAACCATCAGGCAAGCCGGCGAATACAACCAGGTCGTCACGTTCTTCTTCCAGGATAAGTGGGAAGTAACCAAGGGATTGACTTTAAACCTCGGTTTACGTCTCGAACAAGGTACCTGGAAGAACCATGCCAAAACCGAAGTCCTTAAGTTCGGACTCGGCGATCAATTGGCTCCACGTATCGGTGCTGCTTATTCCTTCGGGAAAAACAAATTTAACGCCAACTGGGGACGATTTTTCGACCTTTATGGTTGGTGGCTCATTTCGAATTTCCAACCCGATATTTTCTCACGGACCTATGATTATTATCGCGGCCAACACTA
>Ga0105104_10000284_pt1 | contig 38386 bp, 31 predicted proteins | sample PPLLaktember2015_3_FD_87034 | JGI IMG/M metagenome (GOLD analysis project Ga0105104, IMG submission 87034) | Freshwater sediment microbial communities from Prairie Pothole Lake near Jamestown, North Dakota, USA - PPLs Lake P7 Core (6) Depth... | ecosystem: Environmental > Aquatic > Freshwater >... | reverse complement strand
CGCGCGGCCGCACGGTGGTGATGACCTCGCACGACCTGGCGCGGGTTTCCGACCTGGCCTCCCGTTTCGACGTCCTCTCGCGAGGATCGATCCAGGCTTCGATCGCAAAAGATCAGCTTCCCCAGGACGGGCTGCTGGCCTTTTACCGTCAGGCGTTGGAGGCGCCGGTCAATGCGTAGTCAGCCGGGCGACTCAAGATACACCTGCAATTGGGGTAGGGGCACGGAGTTAGATGCCAGAACCCAAGTGTACTCATTCAACCCCGTGCCCCTACGGAAGTCGGACAAGATATGGATTGCCCGGGCGCACATGGGATCTGGATTTCCCCTACAGATGGCCAGGGAGCATGGATGGGTAGAGGTAAAGATAGGTAGCGAGCAGAATTTATGAACCTTCGCGAGCAGCAGGAAATCCAGGAACCTACGCTGGTGGCAGAAGATCAAGCCCCCGTTGAACCATCCGTCTTATCCAGGCGGCGGTTTGGCGGTACACCCTTCCTGAAGGCCATGCTGGCGGTGATCTGGAAAGACCTGGCGGCCGAGATGCGCAGCCGGGAGTTGATCTCCGCGATGCTGGTATTTGCCCTGCTGGTGATCCTGATCTTCAACTTCGCGCTGGAATTAGACGCGGCGGCGCGCGCCAACGTCACGGCGGGTGTCTTGTGGGTAACGTTTATCTTTGCCGGGACCATAGGATTGAACCGTTCGATGGCCGTCGAAAAAGACCGCGGCTGCCTGGACGGCCTGCTGCTCGCGCCGGTCGACCGCAGCGCAATCTATTTCGGCAAAGCGATCGGCAACCTGGTCTTTATGCTGTTGATGGCGGCCATCGTCCTGCCGATCTACAGCATCCTGTATAACATCAACCTGTTCAACCCGGGGCTGCTGCTGGTCATTTTGCTGGGCTCGTTGGGGTACGTCGCGGTGGGCACCCTGCTGGCCAGCATGACCGTCCAGGCGCGCACGCGCGATATGCTGCTGCCCATCCTGTTATTCCCGGTCGCCATCCCGGTAGTGATCGCTTCGGTCAAAGCCAGCGCGGGCTACCTGGAGGGCCTGGAGATGCTGGATATCCGCCCCTGGCTCAACCTGCTGATTACTTACGATGTCGTGTTTACCGCGGTTGCTTTTATGGTGTTCGATGCGGTCGTCGAAGAATAAAACCTCACGGTCGATTTTTTTGGAGGTGTGAGATGCAAGTGGAAGCTGTTCAAACCAAACCTTATGTGCGTACCAAGCCGCGCCTGTTAACCATCCTGGATACGATAACGGCGGTCCTGCTCATCGCCGCCACCGGTATGGTATTCTTCTACGCGCCGACCGAGGCCGTGATGGGCCAGGTGCAGCGGGTGTTTTATTTCCATGTATCCGCGGGCTGGGTCGGGATGCTATCTCTCGGTGTGGCAGCCATTGCCGGGGTCGCCTACCTGATCACCCACCGCTCCAGATGGGATGTGATCGGGCTGGCCTGCGTGGAAATCGGGATTGCATTTATGCTCATTAATCTCATCACCGGCTCGATCTGGGCCCGGCCCATCTGGAATACCTGGTGGACCTGGGACCCGCGCCTGACCACTGCTACCATCCTGGAATTGATCTACGCCGCCTACCTGATGCTGCGCTCGGGGATCGAGGATCCCGACCGGCGCGCTCGTTTTGGGGCGGTCTACGCGATCATCGGATTTATCAGCGTTCCACTGACATTTTTCTCGATCCGCATCTTCCGCACCATCCACCCGGTCATCATTGGGGACAGCGACCCAGGCGCGGAAGGCGCTTTTGATATGACCCCCAGGATGCTGCATACTTTTCTGTTCAGCCTGTTTACCTTTACTGTGATTTTTGCAGACCTGCTGTGGCACCGTGTCCGCCTGGGAAAACTGGCCCAAGCTGTGGAACAGCTCAAGCTAAAAATTATAGAGTAGTGTAAAATCGAAAGGAAGATCACCCATGCAACTGCTACTGCAGACGCCTCCCGATACCTCGGGTTATATGATCGCCGGTTACGTAGTTATTTTTGGGATCATGCTGGTGTATCTGATCAGCCTGATCGTGCGCAGCCGAAACTTGCACCAGGATCTGGATACACTCGAAGAGCTCGATCACAAGTAACCTGAACCTCCAGGAAAACGGTATTATTGGCGGCTTTGGCTCTTGCGGAAGAAGCAGGATCTAAAGCCGATCCTTTTAAAACCTATCTGGAAAATATTATTTTGTGGTGTTTTTGCGGGCTCTCGGCCCGCAAAAACACCACAACGCCAATTTTCGGATAGATGTTATGTCAGATCAGGAGAAGAAGAGATGCTAAAAAAGAAAGGCCTTCTGATTGCACTGGGAATGCTTTCTCTGGCAGCCCTGGCTTGCGGATTTTTCGGCGGCCAGCAGGCCACTCCTACCCCAACAAAAGCCCCAAATCCAAAACCCACAGCGGCGCCGGCCAACCCTACGCCAACCCTGGCTACACCCGCGACCGGCAGTACCGGCGACCAGCCGGTGCGCATTACCGGGAGTTTTGAGTACACCAACGATTTCATCTTCACCTATTACAGCGAGAACATGGTTGCGCTGGTGGATATGAACGGTTTTATTACCCGCGACATGGAATGGGAGATCCCTGTCGATGGGCAGATCCTGGGCTATATGACCCTCGACCTCGAGCAAATGCGGGCTGACTATCAGTTGGACCTGCCCGCCGAACCGCGCGGCAACCTGGTGGACGTCGACCAGGATGACCAGAGCGAAACCGGGGTACAGGTATTCGCCGTCAGCTACTGGCCCAACCTGGTGGGCAGCCCGTATTCCGTGGGGGACGACCGCAGCCGCGGTTGGCCAAACTACCTGGCGTCCGTCATTACCGATACCGAAAATAAAGACGAGGTAATCGGCGGGAAGCTGGTCGTATGGGCGCCGGATGGAGAGCAAGAATTCCCCACCGGGTACGGTGAGGACGGCCTGTTGTTTACCGAAGACGATCCCGCCGGGTCTATCCCAGCCGGTTTCTCGGTCGTCGACCTCGACCAGACCCCCTTCGCAGTCTCCCAGGAGAAAGAACCCGAGATCACCCTCTATGAGCCGCAAGATGTAACGCTCAAAGACTTCTCCGATCTTTCTTACAGCGAAGCCTTCAAGCAGATGTTCGATCAGATCCGCCTGGAGTATGCCTTCAACGATATCGAGGACAAAGCCCCGGACTGGGATGCACTGTGGAGCGAGCTCGAACCGCGAGTGGCCGAAGCCGAACAGGATCAGGACCCCCAGGCTTTCTATCTGGCCCTGCGTGATTACACCTATGCCTTCAAAGACGGGCACGTAGGCTTGAGCGGTGGAGATATCGAGAATGAGGTCTTCGCCGAAGCCACCGACGGGGGATATGGGTTTGCGATCGGCGAGACGGATGACCAGCGCGCCATCGTGATCTTCGTCGTTCCGGATGGACCGGCGGACGCCGCAGGGATCAAGGTAGGGGCTGAGATCATCACTTTCAATGACAAACCGGTCAGCGAAGCCATTGGCGAGGTAAAGCCGCTCTCAGCGCCGTTCTCGACCGATTTTTCTCTCCGCTACCAGCAAGCGCGCTACCTGCTGCGCGCCCCAGTGGGTACGGAAGCGACGTTGACTTATAAAAATCCGGAGACCAGCACCGAACAAGACGCCACGCTCGAGGCAGTCGCCGAACGAGATAGTTTTTCCTATACTTCGGTTTTCCGCGGTTTCGATCCAAACGCCCTTCCGGTGGAGTTCAGGATCCTGGATTCCGGGGTAGGTTACGTAAAGATCAACAGCAATTTCGATGACCTGAACCTGATCATCCGCCTCTTCGAACGGGCTCTGCAGACATTCAGCGCAAACCAGGTACCGGGCGTCATTATCGATATGCGCCAGAACTCCGGCGGGGCCAACCTGGGTCTGGCCGGTTTCCTGACCGACCAGGAGATCGAGCTTGGCCAGCTCGAGTACTTCAGCGAAAACACCGGCCAGTTCGAACCGGAGGGAGTACGGGAAAAAGTCTTCCCGAATGAAAACCAATACAGCTTCCCCCAGATGGCGCTGCTGGTCAGCCAGGCCTGCGCCAGCGCCTGTGAGATCGAGGCCTACGGCTTCAGCCAGGTGCCCGGGATGATCGTGGTTGGGACCACCCCCAGCGGGGGTGTGGAAGCTGAGGTAGCCCGCGGCCAGTACCTGCTTCCCGAAAACATGTCGCTGCAGGTGCCCACCGGGCGCTTTACGCTGCCGGATGGGAGCATTTTCCTGGAAGGTGTGGGAGTAGAACCTACCCTGCTGGTGCCTGCCACCCCTGAGAACCTGCTCTCCCAGGAGGATGTCGTCCTTCAGGCGGCTGAGGATGCCGTGCTGGAACCTCCCGGCTCTGGGGTCGAACCGAGCGGTTCCCCGGTGGTGAGCAGCGCGGCTGAGGCCCGCCAGCTGCTCGAGCAGGGCACGGCTGCGTTAGAAGACCGCGCTCGCGAGCAGTATGATGAGACCAGCGTGGCAGGAGAGACCTACACGTATACGGTCGCGCTGCAGCAGTCGGAACCGTTATTGTGGCTCAACGGGTGGTGCGCGGCCGACGCGGCTACGCTGGAGGACAATTACGAGCACATCCAGCTTAAATATATATTGAACGGTGAAGAGTTGAGCAGCGATCAGCTGGCCAGTTTTGATTTCGAATCTCAGGACAACCAGTGCCGGATCTATTATACCGCCCTGGATGAATGGCCGGCCGGGGAGCATCACCTGCAGATCCAGATAACCTTCGACCAGGTCATCAACGACGGGAACGAAGATTTCCCCAAGGGAACCCATACTTACGACTATACAGTCGTCGTCAAGCCGTAGAAGAATTTAACCGCGAATTCCGCCAATGACGCGAATATTTTTAAATAATTCGTGAAATTGGCGGAATTCGCGGAAAACAATTTTTTAAGCTTTCCAGGGGTGACATGTTCCGCTCGCGCTACCGCCGCATCCTGTGGTTTTTTGCCCGGGTGATTCTCCACCTGGTCTGGTGGGATGTTCTCCTGGCGCGCCTGGGAATGCGCGCTCTGGCCCGCCGGACACGCCGCGAACGGCTGCGCCGGATTGCCGTTTCCTTCCGGGTGCTGGCCATCCAGATGGGTGGGGTGATGATCAAGGTGGGCCAGTTCCTCTCCGCCCGCCTGGACGTGCTCCCGCCCGAGATCACCGACGAGCTGGCCGGGCTGCAGGACGAGGTCCGCCCGGAGAGTTTCGCCGATATCCGCCGGGTAGCAGAGAGCGAACTGCAAGCGTCCCTGGAAGAGAAGTACCAGGATTTTTCCCCCGAGCCGGTTGCTTCCGCTTCGATCGGCCAGGTCCATTCAGCCTTCTTGCGCCAGCCCGCGTCTGAGGATGAAGCCCTGGCGCGGGTGGTAGTGAAGGTCCAGCGGCCGCATATCCAGGAGATCGTCGAGACCGACCTGGCCGCGCTAAAGGTGGTGGGCGGCTGGATCCACCGCTACCCACCCGTACGCAAGCGCGCCAACGTGCCAGCTTTGCTGCGCGAGTTCAGCGCCTCCTTATCCGAAGAGATCGATTATCTGGCCGAGGGAAAAAACGCGGTTACTTTTGCCGAGAATTTCAAAAACCGGGCGGACGTACGCGTCCCCAGGGTAATCTGGAGTCACACCGCCCGCCGGGCGCTGACTCTCGAAGATGTGGGCGCGATCAAAATAACGGATTACCCGGCTATTGAGGCCGCCGGTCTCGACCGCGCTGAAGTGGCTGCGCGCCTGTTCGACACCTACTTAAAGCAAATCTTCGAGGATCAATTTTTCCATGCCGACCCGCACCCCGGGAACCTGTTTGTCACTCCGACCGGCAGCGACCCTGATACCGGCAGGCCAACCTGGCAGCTCACCTTCATCGACTTTGGCATGGTTGGACGCATCGGACCCAGCCTGTTCGTCGGGCTGCGCGAGATCCTGGTGGCGGTAGGCACCCGCGACGCGGCCCGGCTGGTGCGCGGCTACCAGGCCCTGGGGGTGATCCTCCCAGGCGCGGACCTGGATCTGCTCGAACGCGCCAGCGCGCGGGTCTTCGAGCGCTTTTGGGGGATGACTGCCCCGGATATGATGCGGATGCACCCACGCGAGGCGGTTGAGTTCGTCAACGAGTTTGGCGGGCTGCTGCGCGAAATGCCTTTCCAGGCGCCTGAGAATATTATCCTTCTGGTGCGCTGCATGGGGATCCTCTCGGGGATGTGTACGGGACTGGATCCGAATTTCAACGTGTGGGTGCGCATCGCCCCGTACGCCAGAAAGCTGATCGAAGAAGAGGCGGGCGGCGGGCTGCAGCTGCTCCTCAAACAGCTGGGCGAAAACCTGCGCCCGCTGATCACTTTGCCCAGAAAAACAGAATCCCTGCTCGAGCGGATCGAGCAGGGGAAGGTAGAAGTCCGCACCCCGGATTTAAGAGCATCCCTGGTCCACCTGGAACACAGCCTGGCGCGCCTGGCCGGGGCGATCGTCTTCGCGGCGTTCCTGCTGGCTGCCGTCCAGGTCTACCTGGCGGGGTACCTGGTCCTGGCAGGTGGATTAGGGGTTGGCGCGCTGCTCTCTCTAGGTTGGGCGATCTTGCGGCGGAGCTGAGCTCAGTCCGGACGCTCCATCCGATCGATGGCCGCGTTGATCACGCTGCGCACGGCCAGCAAAAATTCCTTGCGCGCCTTGCGGCGGTTTTCTACATACCCGGGGGGTAAGAGGGTCTCTACCGATTTACGCACCGCTTTGCGCGCCTCGCGCATATGCTGGCGAGCTTCCTCCAGGTTGGGATCTCTAGGTCGTTCTTGTGTGTCTTCCATTGTGATAACACTCCTCTGGGCCTATCGGCCTTTAGATTCATTATAGGGAGTCCTCAGGGGGGAGTCAAGGAGAAAGAAAGCTGTCAGATTTCAGCCGTCAGGCATCAGCCAAACGGGACGATACACCGGGTGTTTTCTTCAACACCCGGTGTCTGGGTATACTGGAAGGATCAATTCGGGAACTGCGCCAGGGCTCCCAGCACCTGGTCGAGATCGGCCTGTGAGACCGTGGGAGACATGTGGCCGACGCGGATAATCTTATCTTTGAGCTTTCCCAGCCCGCCCGAGATCTTGATATTGTGGACTTCGGACATGTAGTCAACGATCTGGCAGGTGGGCGTGCCGTTGCGCCAGTAAGCCGCGGTCAGCACCGGGGCGAGGATCGCATCGGGGGTGTAGGGCTGCATACCGATGCGGCGCAGCCCGGCGCGCAGGTACATAGCCAGGCAGCGGTAGCGTTCCAGGCGGGTTTCGATGCCCTCTTCGAGCAGTTTGGCCAGGCTGACTTTGAGAGCGGCAACGTTATTGGTCGCCATGGTAATCGGGTAGGGGTGCCAGTCCCACCATTCGGTGGCGTACTGGCGCCAGACGCACAGGTTGAGATACCAGCCGTGAGCCTTGTTGGGGTTGCGGTCGATAAACTCCCAGGCGCGCGGGGTAACTGCCACCGGGGACAGTCCCGGAGGCGCGCCCAGGCACTTCTGGGTTGCCGAGGCGCACAAATCGACCCCCCATGCATCCATCTGCATGGGCAGCCCGCCCAACGAGGAGACCGCATCCAGAATGCAGATTGCACCGTAGCGGTGGGCGATCGGGGCGATCTGCGCGACCGGGTTCACGATGGTTGTGGAGGTCTCCAGGTGTACCAGGGCAATCGCGCGCGCGTCGGGGTTGGCTTGAAAAGCGGCCTCGAAATCTTCCGGGTTGAACGGTTTGCCCCATTCCTCTTCGATGGGGACCACAACCAGGCCGTTGTTTTCGGCAATAGTCTTCAGGCGCTGGCCAAAAAAACCGTTGATGCCGACCAGGATCTTCTCCCCGGTCGACAGCGAGCTGCCGATACAGGCGTCAAGCCCGGACGAGCCCGAGCCGACCAGGAGGTATACGTCCCCCTGCGTCCCAAAAACAGACTTGAGGGATCCAACCGTTTCATTGTAGAGCTTCGTAAAGGCCGGCCCGTAATGCGCCTGCACAGGACCGCCCATGGCCTCCAGCACGTCATCATCTGGCTGGATCGGCCCAGGGATCATCAGCTTCATTGGAACATTTTCCATAAAATTGGGATCCTTATCTGAAACTCCAAGGTATGTGGGATTGCATACCTATATCATAACCATCCGCATCTACGCAGGGCAAGGGCCCTTTATCCTGAACGGGCACGCATTTTATCACTCAATCCGCATCCGGATGCGTGATTCGAGGGAGGTTTGGTTGTAATTCTGGACAAAGAAGCCGCGGCGGGCTTCTCCGGTTGATTGGGTCAGGTGAATGCCGCCGGCCGGGTCCGCCAGGCTGAGCGTCAGGGAAGGCTCCACTCCCGGGTGGTTGGGGTCGTAAAGGAAGATCTTGAACTTCTGTGCGGCCGGATCGAAATCGTACCCTGTGGCAACCACCTGGTGGTTCAAGGTGGGGTTCTCGGTCCCGCGCGTGCAAACCAACAGCAAGACGACCGGTTGGCCCTGGTCCAGTTTCTGTTTCAGAAGGGGGACTTCTCGGCCCACGGTCAGCAGGCCCACCTGCAAATCGTCTTTCAACACCCAGCGAGAGAGCTTTAACAATGCCGAGAGCGGTACGCTGTCACTCTGCCGGCGCTTGAGGTATCGCAAGAGGGTGGGAGACAGATCGCTGACCTGGAGGATCTCGGGGACCGCTCTGCCCGAGTGAAAGTAATCCAGCGCGGCAAAACACATTCCACCACAAAGACCGATGATCTTCAGGGCATCCAGGTTAAGCGCGCCGATCTTGGGCAGGCGCCTTTGGGGCAGGAGATTGAAAGAGTTTACAAAGTGGAACCCCTGAAGGGTGGGAGAAAAAGGAGTGCGCACCGCCGGCATAGGTGACCTCCAAAATTGTCCTTACAATCAATCCTCGAACCACTTATCCGCCTGTCTTCGCGCGGCTTTTTTCTGCCCAGGCGATCATTTCCTCCAGGGCTTTCTCTAATCGACGAGCGCGGGTTTCCGGTTTTTTGGCTTCCTCGATCGCCTGCACGTATTCCTTCTGGTGGCTGTATGGCAGCCTTTCCCAGGCCTGTTGGGCGGCCTCGCTGCCTTCGAGGGCGGCGACCAGGTCGTCTGGGGGCGTGACCACGCGCGGCTCTTCATCTCGCTGGAAGGCTACTTCGATCGGGTCGCCCGCCTTGACGTTGGCCGCTTCGCGGATGACGCGGGTAACCAGCAGATAATAAGTTCCGCCGTACGGGAAGATCGAGCTGCGGAAAGGCGACCCGTTGATCGTCCCGCGCACCGGCACCCGCCCGCGCGCCTGGAGCGCGGATACTACATTTTCAGGGATGATGCAGTTGGTAGCAGTCGTATTATCGTCTTCGAGCAGCACGGTTTGAATGGTATAGGTTTCGGCCATGGTCATATCCTCCAGTTTAAAAAGGATCGAAGCAGGCTCATTGTAGCACAACTGTTCGGGTCTGGTCAGAATGTTTCCAGGCGGCGGATCTTCTACCTTCTCACCTGGACGCGCATGACGGAGCGGTCGATGGCGCCGAAGCGGTATTTGTAGTCTTCATCACCGCGCAGGAAATCGAACACTTCGCGCTTGTTTTCATTGGCCCACTGGAGCAGGTAGGCAAGCAGCACCCAGCCCGGGGAAACCTCGCGGAAGCGCCCATCGATCCCCGAATTGTAGACCCAGATACGGTTAAGATAGTCGAAATTGACGTACGCCGCGGCCTTCTCACCCCCCACCTCCAGAAAGGCAAGCTGGAGACAATCGTCTTCGAAGGCGCAGTGAATGGTCGCGCGGATTTGCTCCTGCATGGCGGGGGTGAGAAACTCTTCCTTCTCCGGAGCCTGTTTCATTAACACAAACAGCGCCTCGATATCTTGATCCAGGCTGGCTTTGTCCGACGCGATGTACCAGCGGATCGGCTGAGGACCTTCTTCTGCCCGGCGGAGCTTGCGGCGGATCTCGTGACGCTGTTTTTTATCGATCCCGGCCAGGTATGCTTCCCAATCCCCGGGGAGGGGGATATAGGGAGAATGCTGGTAGTTCTCCGCCAGATACTGCCATCCCCGGCGCCCGGCAGATTGTTCGAGCGCCGGCAGGGTAGGCGAGCTATCCAGGATGTTATACCAATCCAGGACTTTCCAATCGGGGAGCTGCGCATCCAGGGCGGGCAGAAGACCATCGACGAATTCGCCCAGCTCTTCCGGCCGGGCGATCACATCCAGGTAATCGGAGATCTCAATGCTGCCGATCAGCATCAGCGCAGCCTCTCCATCCCGGTTGAGCGTTGAGAACAGGGGCGCAATCCCCACCAGCCGCTCATCCTGATAGGCAGCCGTGACAACCAGGTCGGCGTCTTTCCACTCGCCGCCCCCCAGGGTTTGCCACCAGATGCGCTGGTATTCAAAGCGCAAAAATGGCACGTGACTTGCACTCTCCTCTAACAATGCATTCCACTCAACCGCCAGAGTTTCCATTTCCGCCAACGATCGGATGATTTTGAAATCCATAATTTTCCCCAATCCAGAGTTGCTTGCCCGGTCATTATACTGTGTGGCCGTCCGAGTAGCAAGAATAACCTTTTTTACCAGAATTACCAGTATAATCAGGAATACCGTCATTTTTACCCCCTTCACCCAACGGATGCCCCGTGTTTGATCTCACTCTCCTCCCATTCTACCTGCGCGAAAGCCAGGACCAACCCGATCACCCCGGTCTTTATGCGGTAAACCCTCCGCGCCGGGCGGCCCGCGGCCGTTCGGGTGACCAGATGATCATCCTGTTCCACATGGTTGGGAATGCGCCCCTGTCGGCCAGTGGGCTGCAGCAGCTTCTGAGCCGCCTGTCGGAAACCTATTTCCAGACCTCCGGCTCAGTCACTTCGGCGCTGCGCACGGTAGCCGATACACTCAACCAGTATTTACTGGAGCGCAACCTGAGAAACACCAGTACCGGGCGCCAGGGGATCGGCCTGCTCAATCTGGCGATCGTACACGGATCGGGGTTATATCTCGCAAACGGCGGGCCCACCCACTCCATACTGCTGTCAGAGGCCGGCGTCCAACACTGGCACGATCCGCAAAGCGGGTCGCGTGGATTGGGATTGAGCCGGACAGCGCCCCTGCGCTTTTTCCAGGCGGAGATCCAACCAGGCAGCCGGCTGCTGCTGATTTCCGAAATGCCGGCCACCCTGCGGGTGGACAGCTTGCAGGGAGGATTGAACCTGAACCTGGATCTGCTGCGCCGGCGGCTGCTAACCCCATTACCAGCCGCCCTGAGCGCCGGGTTGATCCAATTCCAGGCCGGCGCGGGGAATATCAAGCGCGCCCAGCCACTCTCCAGCTCGACCGCACAGCCGCTGTCCAGCCTGGACCTGACCGATCCGGTCAGCCAGAGCGCTCCTCAAGCGGTCGAGCCCGCGGGCTCGCCGCAAGCTGCAGCCGTGCCTGACCGGCAGTTACCCTCCACCGATCTAAATACGCCAGAACCTGCGCCGGCCGCCGAGAACCCCGGCCTGCAAGCGGCTGTACCGCCCGCGGCCACGGAACGGCACAAAGACGATCTTGCGGGTGCCCTGGAAAACCAGCCGCTGGTCAATGAGACCGCTCCACAGCCTTCTGCCGTCCAACCTCCGGGCTTGCCGGTTTCCCGGCCCAGAACGCCGTCCCAGGCCGGACCTGGCCAGCCAGCTGCTGACCCCGGCCAGAGCGATGTCCTCCGTCAGGAGGCGCCCGCGCCCCGCCAGGCAGCCAGAGAGCGTAGCGCGTCTGCTCCAAGACCGCGAAAAAGCTCGCTTCCCCTGCTGCAGGCGCTTTCCTCGATCTTGCACGGCGAGCGCCGCCTGCGGGAAAACAGCGGCCGCGCATTTTCCACATTCGTTCAACGCATCCTCCCCGGAAAGAGCGGTGAACCCAGCAGTCTTTCGTCCGGGACGATGGCCTTTATTGCCATCGCCGTGCCATTGGTCATCGTGGTGACTGCCCTGGTGATCTATAACGAGATCGGGCGAAGGCAGTTCTATCAAGATTACTTTACCCTGGCGGTCCAGGCTGCCCTCCAAACCCAGGATCAGACCGACCCGGCAGTATTGAGAAATGCCTGGGGTCAGACGATCACCTATCTGGATAAAGCCGACCAGGCCCAACCCGACCAGGAGGAAGCTATTGCCCTGCGCCAGCAGGCCCAGCAAGCTATGGACGAGCTGGATGCGGTTGCGCGCGTGCCTTTCCAGCCCGCGATCATCGGCGGGCTGTCATCCAGCGTCAGCATTGGCCAGATGATCGCCACTTCCAACGACCTCTACCTGCTCAACACCAGCCAGGGCCGGGTCATCCGCGCGGTGCTCACCGGGGACGGCTATGAAGTCGACCCCAATTTTGTATGCGGGCCGGGGCCATCGGGGAGCGCGATGATCGGCAACCTGGTCGATATGGTTTCACCACCCCGGGGAAATGAATTCAACGCCAGCCTTCTGGCCATCGATGATACGGGCAATTTGTTGTTCTGCACGCCGGGCGGGCCGCCAACCTCTTACCCACTGGTCCCTCCGGACAATAACTGGGGTAAGATCCAGGCGATGATCGTAGATGCCAACGGCTTATATGTCCTGGATACGCTCAACAACGCCGTATGGGTCTACACCGGCCCGGTTGGCTATCACGACCCTCCCCACCTTTTCTTTGGGAAAGAGGTCCCCACCGTGAGCCATGCGGTTGACCTGGCGGTCAATGGCGATGATATGCTCCTGCTTCACGCAGATGGTCACCTGACGTTTTGCACCATCACTTACGTGGGTGGTTATGATACCCGCTGCACCGACCCGGCGCCTTACAGCGATCCTCGCCCGGGACAACAACCCAGCGCTACGGTCATCTCCAATACCCTGTTTAGCCAGCTCCAATATACCCAGCCGCCGGACCCGTCCTATTATATGCTAGACCCGATATCCGGATCGATCTATCATTTCAGCCTGCGGCTGAACTTGCAGCGCCAGATCCGCACGCTGGCTCCACCCTTTTATAATTTCCCTGCGCGGGACGCAACCTCTTTCGCGGTCAGTCCCAACCGCCTGGCTTTTATCGCCTTTGACAACCAGGTATTTTATTCACAGATGCCCTGACGCAGCGCAAACCGTACCAGACACCCGGTGTTTTGAACCTTCGGCCGGGTGTCGAGATCCCATGTCACCCACCCCTGCAGACACCCGGAGTTTTACAAACTCCGGGTGTCTATGACTGTCCAGGTTGTATGACAAATCAGGAAGAATATCAGGTTAAAAACATGCCTTTCACGAGAAGGTGAAAGCCGCGAAATCCGTTACAATGGTTGAGGCGGGACGAACCGGGCAGCATCCTGGAATCTATCCCAGGCCCTAAAATACCCGCCGTGCGCCCAAACCATTGTATTATTCAATATTCTATCCACTGAGGAAACTCTATGCCCCAAGAAGATCCCCGAATTCTCGAATTGCGCGAAAAGCGCGCCAAGGCTTCTAAAGGCGGAGGCGAAGATCGAATCGCCAAACAGCACGCCAAAGGCAAGCTGACCGCCCGCGAACGGATCGAGCTGCTGCTCGACCCGGGAACCTTCAACGAAATCGAACCGTTCATTACCGCCCAGGACAACGGCACCGCCGAAAAGATTTTCGGTGATGGCGTCGTTACCGGTTATGGCCAGATCTGTGGTCGGACCGTATATGTTTATGCTCAGGATTTCACCGTCCTCGGCGGCGCCCTGGGTGAGATGCAAGGCAAAAAAATCTGTCGCGTCCTCGATCTGGCGGTTCGCAGCGGTGTTCCCGTAGTCGGGATGATCGACTCCGGCGGCGCGCGCATCCAGGAAGGAGTCAAATCCTTGAGCGGATACGCGGAGATCTTCAAGCGCAATGCGCAGTATTCCGGTATCGTTCCGCAGATCAGCCTGATGATGGGACCCTGCGCGGGCGGCGCGGCTTATTCGCCCGCCCTGACTGACCTGATCATCATGGTCGAGAAACAGGCCTTTATGTTCCTGACCGGTCCCGAAGTTGTCAAAACCGTCACCGGTGAGGTGATTGATACGGAAGGTTTGGGCGGCGCGGATATCCACACCAGCGTCAGCGGAACCGCGCACCTCAAGGCCGCCAATGACCAGGAAGCCATCGAGCTGTGCCGGCGGATCATGGGTTACCTGCCCGCTAACGGCCTGGAGAACCCGCCTTTTGCAGCCAGCGGTGACAGCCCGAACCGCATGGACGAGGAACTAAACCATATCGTCCCGCTGGAATGGGCCGATCCATACAGCATGCACGAAGTCATCGAGCACATTGTGGATCGGGGTTCATTTCTAGAGCTGTTCCCCACCTTCGCCGAGAATGCCGTCATTGGCCTGGCGCGGATGGGCGGCTTCTCGGTGGGCATCGTGGCGAACGAGCCGAGCAAGGTGGCCGGCTGCATCGACATGAACGCGGCGGATAAGATCGCTCGCTTCGTCCGCTTCTGCGACTGCTACAACCTTCCCATCGTTACACTGGTGGATACCCCAGGATTCCTGCCGGGCGTCAACCAGGAGCACGGCGGCGTGATCCGGCATGGAGCTAAAGTCCTCTACGCTTACTCCGAAGCGGGCGTGCCCAAAGTCAGCATCATCACCCGCAAGGCTTATGGCGGCGCGTACATCGTGATGAGCAGCAAACCACTAGGTGGTGATATCAGCTACGCCTGGCCGAGCGCCGAGATTGCGGTAATGGGCCCTGAAGGCGCGGTAAACATCCTGTATAAGAAACAAATTGATACGGCCACCGATCCGGCCAGCGAGCGGGACCGCCTGGTGCAGGAATACCGCACCAAGTACCTCAACCCGTACGCGGCTGCCAGCGCCGGTTTCCTGGACGATGTGATCGAACCGCGCGAGACCCGGGCAAAGGTAATCGCCGCTTTGGCCTCCCTGCGGGACAAGTACGCTCCCCCGCCCACCCGAAAACACGGCAATATCCCGGTGTAAATGAGAACTAAGGAGCGAAAACCTCATGGGTGAAGCAATATCAAACGCACTCCTGATCACCGCGCTGGGCATGGGCATCGTCTTTGCGGTCTTGATCCTCCTCTGGGGGCTCATGGCTCTGATGGTCCGGCTGCTCAGCGACCGTGAAGAGGGGGGAGAAACAGGTGAAGCCGTCGAAACCGCACCAGTCGAGCCGGCCCCAGCCGCTGCAAGCGGCCAGAAACGCCGCGCCGCGGCAGCGGCCGTCGCAGTTGCCCTGGCCCTGCAAAGCAGCCACCAGCCTGGGTATGGCAATGGATCGCATATCCCTCAACCCACGGCTTCCCTGAGCGCCTGGCAGTTAGCCATGCGCGCCAACCAACTCAAATCGAAACAACAGCGAGGTCCTGCGCGATGAAAGTTACGGTAAAAATCGAAGAACAAACCTTCGAAGTGGAGGTTGGCGACCTGAACGCCCGGCCGGTCCTGGCCGTTGTGGATGGAGAGACCTTCGAAGTCTGGACTGAAGAAACCATGTCTGCGCCGATCGCCGCGGCTGTACAGGCCGCTCCCAGCGCGCCGGCCGCGCCGCGGGCCGCCCCCCGGCCCATGGCCGTTTCCCAACCGGCTGCCAGTGTGGAGGTCTCTAAATCCCTCTCGGCGCCCCTTCCAGGTGTCATTATCTCCGTTTCAGTCAAATCCGGCGACACCGTCAACGTTGGCCAGGAACTGCTGACCCTCGAAGCGATGAAGATGAAGAATTCCATCCGCGCCAACCGGGCCGGGAAAATTGCCAACATCTTTGTCGCCGTCGGGGATCATGTCAAACACGGCCAACCCCTGGTAGAATTCGCGGACTAACAGGAACCCTCTGGCATGGATTTCACACAACTCTTCACCGAACTGCAAAAAGGGTTCGCGTCCTTTACTCTGGGAAACGCGATCATGATTGCCGTCGGTGCAATCCTGGTCTACCTGGCAGTCGCCAAGGAATATGAGCCTGTCTTGCTGCTGCCGATTGGTTTTGGCTGCATTCTGGCCAATATCGGCATGTCGAACGAAAGCGGCATGATGAAGGTGATCTACGACGCCGGGATCCGCACCGAACTCTTTCCACTATTGATCTTTATCGGGGTTGGAGCAATGATCGATTTCAGCCCCCTGCTGGCGATGCCTCAGATGGCGCTTTTGGGAGCCGCCGGCCAATTTGGGATCTACGGCACCCTGATCCTGGCCACCTTTTTGGGGTTCGAGCTCAATGAGGCCGCTTCGATCGGCGTTATCGGCGCCATCGACGGTCCGACCGCCATCTTCGTGGCGACCAAGCTGGCCCCAGAGCTGCTCGCGCCGATTGCAGTGGCGGCTTACTCATATATGAGCCTGATCCCGATCATCCAGCCGCCGATCATGAGGTTGATGACGACCAAGGCTGAGCGCCGCATCCGCATGGATTACGCTCCCCGTCCGGTTTCCAAACGCGTCCGCATCGCATTCCCTATCGTGGTGACGGTTATTATCAGCCTGATCGCGCCTGACGCGGCCCCGCTGATCGCCACATTGATGCTGGGCAACCTGCTGCGCGAGAGCGGCGTCGTGGACCGTCTCAATAAAGCTGCCCAGAACGAGATCATCAATATCGCCACCTTGTTCCTGGGCCTGGCCATCGGATCGACCATGGTCGCCAAGAGCTTTATCCACCTGGACACCTTGATGATCATGGGGTTGGGTTTGCTGGCTTTCGTCCTGGATACCGCCACCGGCCTGATGTTTGGCAAGCTGATGGCTTTCCTGACGGGCGGCAAAATCAACCCGCTGATCGGCGCATCCGGGATCAGCGCATTCCCGATGGCGGGGCGGTTGTCTGCCAGGATGGCCGCGGAAGAAGATTACGACAACTTCATCCTGATGCATGCCATGGGCGCTAACACTGCCGGGCAGTTAGGCAGCGTGATCGCCGGGGGCGTGCTCCTGGCCCTGGTATCCGGGATGGTTTGAACCATTCGGGAGTAGCTTAATAATTACCGCTGAAAATCAGACACCGGGTGTTTTCGAAAACACCCGGTGTCGATATCTATCGTAGTAGGGACGCTGAATACGCTGATTATCTATATATCCAACCGGTAGCCAACCCCGCGGATGGTCTTTAAAAAGCGGGGATGGCGCGGGTCGACTTCCAGCGCACGGCGCAGCCAGCTGATGTGCACGTCCAGCGTGCGGGTGTCTTCTGTGTATTGGGTCTCCCAGGCCTGGCGGAAGAGCGTCCCACGGTCTACAACCTCTCCTTTGCGCTCCATCAGGATGCGCAAGATGGTCACCAGCCGGGGTGTGATACGGGCTTGTTTTCCCAGGCAGCGTACCCGGCGTTGTTCCAGATCCAGGCGGATCGGCCCAACATGCAGCATATTATCTTCCTGGACAGGCAGGAGAGGCTTCAGGCGGTTGATCAACTTCTGGATTGTGAATGGTAAAACCAGCACAACGTCCGCTCCAACCTTGTCATCCATATGCCGGGCGGCCTCCTGGATCAGAACGATGGGAAGCCCGTCCAGCTCCTTACGCAAGGACTGGCAAATCCGCTTCCCGCTGGTCCGCAGCGAGGCCGCGTCAATTACTACCAAGTCCGGATCCACATGGACCAAACGTTCCAGGGCAGCATTCCCATTTGGCGCGGTATCCACCTGATATCCTTTCTTTGTCAGTCCATGCCCAAAGGAAGGATGATCTGCCCGGTTTCCCTCGATCAGCAGAATCTTTGCTTTCATTATCACGCCAGCACCAGAATACTATGGTTTGACAAGGAATAGTTCTCCGAAAATTGCGAATAGATAACCACATCTCAACCGAGATGGTAAATAAACCACTATCTGGTTTTTGATCAGCCTGGTTACCGTTGAATATTCGTTGCTAGAGGCTACATTACTTTAAGTTTTGACCGGGTCGATGTATGATGCACGCAACCAAACCCTCTTTTGTGGCGCAAAAACCTCCCCCTGGTTTGCAATATGTTGGGGTGTGACCCAGGCCAGCACCTATAAAATTCCGTTTTTCCTAAGGAACCTTAAATAGTAGGATTTAAGGTAGACTGTTATTATACCAAAAAGTTGGAGATTAGAATGAGTCTTTAAGGATGATTTTTTAGTTGCATCCTATTTCTGCACGTGTTAGAATAGGTGGGTACGTCTTACCAGGTGAGAGGTGAGGGAGGTTCCCATATGTCAAGAATGGTTGAGGTAGTGATAGATAGCGTACGCGTCAGCTTGACCAACCAGCAGCGCATCGTTGTGCTTCGTGAGGTCGACGCAGAACGCTATCTACCCATATGGATTGGGCCCTATGAAGCCGAGTCGATCACGATCGCGCTCCAGGAAGTTGAAGTAGCCCGTCCGCAGACTCACGACCTGCTCAAAAACGTATTTGGCGTCCTCAATGCCCGCCTGCTGCGTATCGAAGTGATCTCTCTTCGTGATGAGGTATTCTACGGCAATATTGTTGCTGAGGTGAATGGTCGCTTACTGGAGATTGATTCGCGGCCTTCAGATGCCCTGGCGCTGGCAGTTCGAGCGCATGTGCCTATCCTTGTAGCAAAAGAAGTCATGGATTCAGCCGGTATCATACCAGAACAGGATATTCAGCAGACCAACCCAGAGTCGCCGGCCATACCACCGGGGCCCAGCGGGGCAGCCGGAACATCAGGCCAGCCCGAACCTGGTGAGGAACGGTTATCTGTTTTTGAGGATTTTTTACAAAATCTAAACCTTGGCGATCTGTCAGATACGACGGACGATGACGACGACGAGGACAAACCCCAGGGCAATCAAGCCTGATCGGGCCAAAAGACAAAAGCGCGGCCGGGGTGGGTCCAGCTAAGGCTCTGCTCGCCCCGGTTTTTGCATTACGGTTCCTATGAGCGATTATCCTCCTCCTGAAGAAGTACGTGTGGTCGAAACCCAGGTCGTCCCTCACAGCCGCGAGGCAGAAGAGGCCGTCTTGGGCTCTGTCCTGATCAACCCTGAGAGCTATTACGATGTCGCCCAATTCCTCCAGGGGGAAGATTTTTATATCCAGCGCAACCAATGGATCTGGGAGACCTTTACCCGGCTGCACGAACGGCGCGCCCCGATCGACTTCCTGACCGTTTGCGAAGACCTGGACCAGAATTCAAAACTGAGCGAGATAGGCGGCCCGGCTTATCTGACTGCGTTGATCAACCAGGTGCCTTCCTCGCTGCACTCCGAGGCCTACGGCCACATCATTGAAGATAACGCCATCCGGCGCCGGATGCTGACCGCCGCCAACCAGGTCGCCAGGCTGGCCTACAACCAGCAGAATACGGTCGATAACGTCATCGATGAGGCCGAGAAGGCCATCTTTGGGATCAGCGAACGGCGCATCCGGCACGATCTCCAGCCAATCCAACAGGTGTTGAGCGATTATTACGATCGCATCGACCAGCTCTACCAGCGCGGCGCGGAGCTGTACGGCGTTCCAACCGGGCTGATCGACCTGGACCGCCTGCTGGGTGGCCTGCAAAAATCCGACCTGTTGATCATTGCCGGACGACCAGGGATGGGCAAAACCGGATTCCTGCTCTCCATTGCCAAGAATGCGGCCTTGATCCACAAGAAACACGTGGCGATTTTTTCGCTGGAAATGTCCAACGAGCAGCTGGTACAGCGCCTGATCTCCCAGCAAACCGAGATCGATTCTCAGCGACTGCGGACTGGGAAATTAAATGAGGATGAATGGCCAAAATTTACGCATGCCATCGAGGTACTCAGCGAGACCAAGATCTTCCTGGATGATACCCCGGCCATCACCCCGCTGCAGCTGCGCACCAAATGCCGCAGGCTGCATATGGAATACGAGCTGGATCTGGTGATCGTTGATTATCTCCAATTGATGAGCGGGGATACCCGCACGGACAACCGGGTCCAGGAAGTCTCCTATATTTCGCGCAATTTGAAAGTCCTGGCGCGCGAATTGAACGTGCCTGTCCTTACTGCGGCCCAGCTTTCGCGCGCCGTAGAACAGCGATCTGATAAGAGGCCGCAGTTATCTGATTTGCGTGAATCGGGATCGCTCGAGCAAGACGCCGATATCGTCATGTTTATCAACCGCCCGGACGCCATGGAAAAAGACAGCCCGCGCCAGAACCTGGCCGAGATCATCGTCGCCAAACACCGCAATGGCCCCACCCACCCGGGCATCGAACTGGTCTTTATGAACAACCTGGCCCGTTTTGAGAATGCTGCTACCCAACAATACCGGTAATACACCTCCTCACATACCCGGTTGAGCTTGAGGAAACCACGCCTATGACCGCTCCCTTAAAACCACCTCAGAATTCGTTTAATGGTTTCCCATCCGGTAAGGTGCGTTTCGTTTCCATCCCCGGTCCTTTTTTTACCGATCTGCTGCCCCAGATCGACCACCTGGGTGAGCTGAAGGTGACTCTGTACGCGCTGTGGTTTTTGGAACAGATGGAAGGCAATTTCCGTTCGATACGGATTGAAGATTATGCCGGGGATGAGCAGTTTATGCGCGGGATGGGCCGCACCCGGGAAGAAGGGACGGCCCGTTTAGAGGAGGGGTTGGAACGGGCGGTTATCCGGGGAACCTTGCTCAAAGCCAGCGCTCCAGGAGAAAACGGTGAGGAAGTATTCTTTTTTCTGAATTCACCCCGCGGGCGGGCAGCCATCCAGGCCATACAGCGCGGAGACTGGGCGCCAACCAGCACGCTGCGCCAGCCGATCGCTCTAAATCTGGAACGTCCGAACATTTTCCGCCTGTACGAAGAACACATTGGCCCGCTAACCCCCATGATCGCCGAAACGCTGCGCGAGGCGGAACAGACCTATCCGGCCCAATGGATCGAAGAAGCCGTGCGCATCGCCGTAGAAAACAATGTGCGCCGCTGGCGCTACGTAGATGCCATCCTGCGTTCCTGGCAGGAGGAGGGACGAGATGACCAAAATCGAGGAAACTCTCAGAAAGATCGCCGCCGGTACGTCGAAGGCAAGTTCGCCGATTTCATCGAGCACTGAAGCGGAGACTCGCTCCAATCTGCCAGGTGACCCGGACTGCCCGATCTGTCATGGAGTCGGTTACATCCGCCAGGATCTACCCATCGACCACCCGGATTTTGGCCGGGTGAGCATCTGTACCTGCCGGCAAAGCCAGGTGCGTGAGGGGATCCACAGGCGCCTGTTCTCGGCCAGCAACCTGGAAGCGTTGAAGAACCTGACCTTTGACACTTTCAAACCCCGCGGGCGGGTAGGGTTGGGTCAGATCCAGGCTGATACCCTCGAGCGAGCCTATAACCATTCGAAGATGTTTGCGAGCAGCCTGAACGGCTGGCTCCTGCTCAAAGGGACGTACGGGTCGGGAAAAACTCACCTGGCGGCCGCAATTGCCAACCAGGCCGTCAGCCTTGGGGTGCCTACCCTGTTCCTGACCGTGCCTGATCTGCTGGACTGGATGCGTTTTTCATACGACAGCCCGCAGACCAGTTTTGAGGAACGCTTCGAGGAAATCCGCAACATCCAGCTGCTGATCCTGGACGATTTTGGGACGCAGAATTCTACCGGTTGGGCGCAAGAGAAGCTTTTCCAGATTGTCAACCACCGCTATGTCAACCAGCTTCCCCTGGTGGTGACCACCAATATGGAGATGGAACAGATCGATGAGCGCATCCGTTCGCGGCTGCGCGACCCCGAACTGGTCACCGAATTAAAGATCCTGGCCACAGATTTCCGCAATCCCGCCAAAGAAGATACCGGGCACCCGGAGCTGTCTTCCCTGGACCTGCACGGACAGCAAACCTTTGGCTCTTTTAGCCTCCGGTCGGGACAAAACATTCAGCCTGAAGACCTGCGCAGCCTGGAAAAAGCCTTTCGAGCAGCGCAGGCGTTCGCCGAAAAACCGCACGGATGGCTGGTATTAACCGGTAACTACGGCTGTGGTAAGACCCATCTGGCCGCCGCGATTGGTAATTACCTGGCCAGCCAGGGGATGCCGCCGCTTTTTGTAGTGGTTCCCGATCTTTTGGATCACCTGCGCGCGACATTTAGCCCAACCAGCAGCACCAGTTACGACCGGCGCTTCGAGGAGATCAAAACTACTCCCCTCCTGATCCTCGATGACCTGGGCACCCAATCGACCACGCCGTGGGCCAAGGAAAAATTATTTCAGTTGTTCAATTACCGTTATAATGCCCAGGTTCCAACCGTCATTACTACCTCGATCAAACTCGAAGAATTGGATGGCCGCATCCAGACGCGTATGTTGGACAAGCGTTTGTGCGATATTTATGGCATTACTGTCCCACCTTTTTACGAAACCACCCAAATGACTAAATCCAGAAGAACATCGCGGCGATCGATATGATCATGATCTGCCATGTCTGCCCCCGAGCGATCATCTGAAACTGTCCCAAACGCCTGGCACCTGATGGAAACTCAGGAGGTCCTCGACGCCCTTGGGGTGAACCTGGAACAGGGGCTCGACCGGACTGAGGTTGCCAGGCGGCGAAGCGAGAGCGGACCCAATACGCTGGTCAGAAGCGAGAACCGGCGCAGCTTGCGTACTTTCCTGGACCAGCTTACCCAACCGCTGCTCCTGATGTTGCTGGGAGCAGCGCTTCTTTCTATCCTGTTGGATGCGCCGATCCAGGCCGTTTTGTTGTTGGCGGCTGCTATCCTGGATGTAGTCCTGGGTCTCCTTTGGAGACGCCGGGATAAAAATTTGGCCGGCGCGATCCGGCGGCTGACAGCTACCCCGGTAAACGTCCGGCGAGAGGGCGAATGGCTGACCATTCCATCCGAGGAGTTGGTGCCCGGAGACGTGGTCAGGTTTGAAGGGGGAGATACCATCTCGGCGGATATCCGCTTGATTGAAACCGCGAACCTGCGCGTCCAACAAAACCTGCTGACCGGGCGATCCTCCGTGACGGAAAAAGTTCCGCAGCCTATCCGCCAGGCAGATAAACCCCTGGAAGATCGCCAGAACATGGTTTATATGGGTTCCCAGGCCCTGTATGGGCGCGGCCTGGGCCTGGTGGTCGAGAGCGGGATGCGTACAGAACTGGGCAGATTGGCTCACCTGATCCAACAATTGGGGGGGCAGACCCCGGTCCTGCGCCGCTGGGCTGAAGAGCCTGGAAAAGTCACCGGTACTGCCGCACTCATCGCCATTGGTCTGGCAGCTGGCCTGGGAAGCCTGCGCGGTGAAAATTTCACGGGATTGCTGCGGCAGTCGGCCGCCCTGCTCGCGGCCGGAACGCCGGTCGCTCTGCCGTTCCTGGTCACCATTCTGCTGCTCTTTGGCGCGCGCCGGCTGCGAGAGCGGAATACCCTGGTCCAGCACCTGGCAGCCCTGGACCGGCTGGGGGCTGTATCGGTTATCTGCTCGGATAAACAAGGAACCCTTACCGAAAAACAGGTGCAGATGACCTGGATGGATTTAGCCGGACGCACGCTCGAACTGAGCCCGGCGCCAGACGCGCCTGGTCCCCTGGGGCATGCCAATCCCGCTCAGCACATAGAGTTTGCTCTGCTGCTGGGCGGTGGAGTGCTGTGCAACAATGCCAGCCTGGAACGCAGCGAGTTGGGAACAGGTGATCTAATCGCCAGAGGAGAGGCAGTAGAAAGCGCGATCCTGATGGCCGGAGCTCAACTCGGGCTGTCCAAGTCACGCCTGGACAGGCTGATGCCGCGCATCCTGGAAGCCCCTTTTTCTTCGGGCAGACAGCGAATGAGCACGGTCCATATCGCTCGCCTTACCCCCAGTCTTTCAGACTCCGAAAAAATCATTGCCGACCGTTTTGCCGGCAATCCTTACCTGGTGATCACCCGCGGTTCATTAAACCACCTGCTGGAGGTTTGCGACCGGGTATGGCTGGATGGGCAGGTCACGCCATTAACTCCCGAGAGGCGTGAAGAAATCCGATCGGCCAGTGACAGGCTGACCGGCCAGGGGCGGATGGTGTTGGGAATAGCTTACCGGCCGCTGTTGACCATGCAGCCGTTTCGGGGCGTGGCGTGGTCGGCTTTTAACGAGATCCCTCGCGAGATCCGGCGGCATCTCACCCGCGGTCCACGGGATGTCCCACGTAATGAAGAGGCGGCTGAATACCTGGAAAAGGAGCTGATTCTGGCAGGATGGGTAGGTGTTCTGGATCCTCCGCGCGAGGCAGTCCTCCCGGCGTTACAGCTCTGCCACCAGGCCGGCATCCGGCCGGTGATGATCACCAGCGACCCCCCAGAGGCCGCCTTGCTTACCGCTGAGATGCTCCATCTCGCGAATGGGAATGCGGCTCGGGTGCTTACCGGACAGGAAGTTTCTCAAATGTCTCAAACCGAGCTTGGCGGGCGGGTCGAAGATGTCTCTGTGTTTGCCAGCGTTTCTGCCCAACACAAACTCAATATCGTCCAGGCCTATCAGAGTCGCGGGCACATCGTGGCGGTTACCGGGACCGGCCTGGAAGATGCGCCAGCCTTACGCCAAAGCCATATTGGCCTGGCAAGCGGGCAAGCAGGTGATGAAATAACCAGGGAGGCTGCTCACCTGGTAATCCTGGATGACAGCTTTGCGACCATCGTGCGGGCGATCGAGGTTGGACGGAGGATTTTAGCCGGATTGGGCGGCCTGGCGGTGTTCTTACTGGCGGGCAGCCTTGCAGAAGCCCTGGTGGTGATCAGCGCGCCCCTGGCCGGTATACCGGTTCCCTGGTCCCCGCTGCAGCTTTTATGGGTAAATGGTGTGATCTTGCTGGTCTCTGGGCTGGGTCTGTCTGTGCGCCTGCCCGAGTATGATGTGATGCTCGAACCGCCAGTCCGCCCCTGGGAAAGTCTGTTTGCCCGCGGGCAGGGCCGCCGCCTGATCTGGCAAGGCCTGGTGATGGGGTTCGCCAACCTCGGATTATTGATCCTGCTGTACCGGGCGGCCAACCCTGCCTGGGCAGCCACCGGCCTGACCCACCAGGCGGCAATGATGGTTTTGTTCGCTCTGCTGCTAAGAGGTAGGTCGGCGCGGAAGGGTTGGAGAGATCCGGCTGCCCTGGGAGCGGCCGCGCTTGCCCTCATCATCCAGGTTGCGAGCGTCAGCTTTCCGGCCGCCGGGTTGTTTGGGTTTATCTCCATTCAACCGGTAGACCTTGTACTCGCCCTGACAGCCAGTCTGGTAAGCCTGGTGTGGCTGCTGATCGACCGCCGCTTTTAACTTGACAATTGATAAAAAAGTGGTAATATAGTGTCTAATTGACACAAAGACGGGTTTACCCGCTTTATTTTAACAGACTATTTAGTGTACAAACTACACAAAAGGAGCGGCGAATGAACACTCTATCCATATCCGAGGAATCGCGGCCCTTCCTACAGTATCTGGAGACCTGGACCGGCCAACTCCCCAGGCTGCCGTTGAGCCAGGCGGCACCCTACCCAGAACGCGCCGCGATTATTTCCGTAGACGTGATCAACGGTTTCTGTTATGAAGGCCCCCTCGCCAGCCCGCGAGTAGCCGGGATCGTCCAGCCCATCGTGCGGTTGTTCGAACAGGCCTGGGAATACGGTATCCACCAGGTTGTGCTGACGCAGGATACCCACGAACCCGAAGCTGTAGAGTTTGGTTCGTGGCCTGCCCACTGTATCCGGGGTACATCCGAATCCGAAACGGTCCCGGAGTTCAAACAACTGCCCTTCTTTTCAGAGTTCCGCGTGTTCCCCAAAAACTCGATCCATTCCGCGTTAAATACCGAGCTGGGAGACTGGATCAAGGAGCACGCGGAGATCGATACCTATTTTGTGGTGGGTGACTGTACCGATCTATGCACCTATCAGCTGGCCATGTACCTGCGCCTGGATGCGAACTCCCGCCAGATCCAGCGGCGGGTGATCGTACCGGCGGACTGCGTCGACACATACGACCTGCCCCTCGAAGCTGCTCAGAAAATCGGGGCTATGCCCCACCCGGCCCGGCTGATCCACCCCATGTTCCTGTACCACATGGTTCTAAACGGGGTTGAGGTAGTGGACCGCATCGAATAAAACATACCCTGGCGCGGATCAAAACTCACGCCGCAAAATTCAACACGGATAGGATTCTTCCATGCAAACAATGACCTACGATCAGGCTATCGAACAGGCTGGTTTTGGCCGCTTTCAGAAAAAGCTGATGCTGATTTGTGGATTAGGTTGGGCAGCCGATGCCATGGAGGTGCTGCTGATTTCCTTCGCGCTCCCGGCCATCGGGCAGGAATGGGACCTGAGCAACACGCAAAAAGGCCTGTTGGGTACGGCGATTTTCCTGGGGATGCTGTTGGGGGCATGGCTGTGGGGCCGGATCAGCGACCTGATCGGCCGCAAGACAGGGTTTATCAGCACCATTGCGATCGATTCTGGCTTCGGGCTGCTCTCCGCATTTGCGCCAACGTTTCCGTGGCTGGTTGGTCTGCGGGCTCTCACCGGTTTTGGGGTTGGAGGTACGCTGCCGGTCGACTACAGTATTTTTGCCGAGTACCTGCCTACCCGCCAGCGGGGCCGCTACCTGGTGCTGCTGGAGGGATTTTGGGCCCTGGGCAGCCTGGCCGCCGCCGGCCTGGCCTGGCTGGTAGTCCCCCACCTGGGTTGGCGCTGGTTACTGGCCATCTCAGCCCTCCCCGGGATCATCATATTCTTTATCCGGCGCAGCGTGCCCGAATCGCCGCGCTATCTGCTGGTTCATGGGAAGGTAAAAGAGGCAGAGAATATCCTGGCGCAGGTGGCTCGCGAGAACGGCGTGAAGCTCCCCGCCTTCAAACTGGCACAGCCCCCTCCGGTTAAAACGGCGCGGGCGCGCGATCTTTGGAATCCCAGCTTGAGACGCACGACGGTCCTTTTGTGGGTGCTGTGGTTTATGATCGCATTGGGGTATTATGGGGTCTTTACCTGGCTGCCCAACTATTTCCGCGCGAAAGGCATGGAAATGCTGCCGGTATATCAGAACACCTTCATCCTGGCCCTGGCGCAAATCCCGGGTTACCTGTCCGCGGCCTTCCTGGTGGAACGCTGGGGACGCCGGCAGACCCTGGCGGTGTACCTGGTTGCCAGCGGGTTGTTCACCTACCTGTTCGCCGCGGCAACTTCCCTGCCGGTGGTAGTCGCCATGGGGGTGTGGATGTCGTTCTTCGCGCTGGGAGCCTGGGGAGCACTCTATGCTTACACACCCGAGGTCTACCCGACCATGCTGCGCAGCACCGGTCTGGGAGCCGCCAGCGGGATGACGCGGATTGCCGGTGCGATCGCGCCCAGCCTGGGTGCGGCATTGATGGGAACTTCACTGATCATCCCCCTGACGCTGTACGCGGGCGCTTACGTTCTGGCAGGGATTGCCGCGCTGGGATTGAACCAGGAAACACGCGACCGGCCGCTCCAGGATACGCTGGCCACCGTGGATTCGTAAAGACGCAATATATTGCACCTTTACTGACTTATCGTAAAAGTGATTCTTCCATCTTTCCGGACTGGGGACGCTTTTTCCGTTTCGAATCTTTAGCCTGGTACATGGCTTTATCGGCCATTCTCAGAACCTTGCGCAGAGAACCGCCGCTATGCGCCGTAGCCGAGCCGATCGATAAAGATAGGGTAATTTCGCTGTCCCCTACCCGCGCCATGGCCACCATATTGCGGATGCGCTCCATTGCATTATCCGAGACCTGTTCATCGGAAAAAGGCAGTAAAATGCCAAACTCATCCCCGCCGATGCGAGCAACCATATCCTCCGCTCGGCATGCCTGGCGAAGGATATCCGCCGCCTTACGCAGGAGAGCATCACCCGCCTGGTGACCATAATTATCATTGGTGCGTTTGAGGTCATCCACATCCACCATAATCATACTGATTGGGAACTGGCGGCTGTTCTCCAGGCGGCTGACTTCTTCCTCGAAATAAACGCGGTTGTACAGGCCGGTTAAGATATCATGGATGCTCAGATAGCGCAGTTTTTCTTCCGCCCTGCGCTGCTCGGTAATATCGCGAAAGCTCCAAACCCGCCCGACCCGCAGATCTCCGATACGCTGCGGGCGCGAAAAACGCTCGAATACCCGGCCGTCTTTGAGCTCCAGGACATCATAGCTCTCGGCATCCGGCTGGCTGGACAATTTGTTCATCAGCCGGTAGAAAGCCGCCGGGTTGACCAGCCGGTCCAGGAGAAAGGACATCAGGTCCTGCTCGACGCCGCCTTTGACGATCTCGTCGGTGATCCGCCACATCTCGATGAATTTCCGGTTATAGCGGAGCGGCTTGCCCCGCCCGCCAACGACCAGGAGCCCATCGGCGGTGGCTTCCAGAGTTGCCAACAAGATCGCATGTGATTTTTCAAGCTCTTGTTCGGAATACTTGTAGGCGGTGATATCTCGCACCACAACCAGGTGGCGCGCCAGGCGCTGTTTCGAATCGAACAGTGGAGAGAGACGCAGATCATAGGAGCGATAGTCATCGCCCTCACCCACAGATACCTCAAACTGGGCCTGGGTGGGGCTGTCGTAATGGTCGACCAACTGGGGGAAGCGGGAGAGCACGTGCCGGATCGGCTGGCCGATCAACACATCCCCGGGCAGATCGAGCAATTTTGCCGCCGCCGGGTTCGCATCCACCACGCGCTCGCGATGATCGTAGATGATCACCCCATCTACCATATTCTCGACAACCGCCGCCCTGGCGACCGGGATCATATCCAGCAGGCCAAATCGGAATATCCCCCATACCAGCGCGCAGCCCGATATTGCAAACGCGATAGGGGTAAAATCAAACAAGGTATACGGCCAGATCTGGAAAATCGACAAACCGTTCCCAATCCATGGGAGCAGGATGCTGATCAAAACCGAGATTACCTGGCGAGAATACCACGGAGAGGTTATTTTGAGCGACAAGATCAGGTAAATCGATCCCAACAGAAGCAGAGTGAAAGAATAGACCGTCGAAATCCAAAACCAGGCGGAATAAATTTTCACAGCCAGGGGGACTTCTATCGCAGCGGGGTCAACCAGCGGGATGGGTATATATTGATCGACCGGTAATACGACCCGGAACACCAGGGTCAGTAGCGGCACAAGGCTGATCAAAGCCAGCCAACCCGGTTTTAACCAGAAACGGTGATTGGTGAATTCTCCGGAAAAAAGCAGCCAAAAAACAGGGCTGCTCACTACGCCAAGGGTTTTTATGCAATTCCAGAAGGATTTTGCAGCCGGATCAATGCTCAGGATCTCGAGGGCGTTAAATAAAGCCCACAACCCCACCGACACCATCAACCCGGCAAAGGGTTTCGCGCCGGGCGTTTGGTGACGTTCCCATATGTAGACAGCCAGGGTCCCCGCAATGGCTGAAGAGATCATCAATGTTAGTACATATGGGGCATATTCCCACTGCATATGCGTACCTCCTACGGCCATGAACCCCATAGGCTGTGTTGATTTTTAGGATTTTACGCCCGCTTTTCCACCCAACTTTGGTTTACCTAGTGTACCTGAAATAGGTTAGAAATGCAATCCTATAATCTTTTATCGACATTTTGGCTAAAATTTATAGCTCTACAACCTACTTTTAATATTGTAAACGGTTGATTGTGGTAAGATTAACCGCATGGGATGTTTATCTTACCCCGATTGATGAGCGGCCCGCTGGGTTCGCTTTATTTTATTAATTAGATTAAAGGTGTTGTTGCATCTTTATTAGATTGAGATAAGTCATTTATGGAAAAAATACATTCTGAAATTCCAAACCATTTCAGTCTTCCACGCAGGATCAACCGCCTGAGTGAGCTGACCTATAACCTGTGGTGGGTCTGGAACCCGGACGCCCAGTCCCTGTTCGCACAGATCGACAAAGCCCTTTGGGAACGCACCTACCACAACCCGGTCGCATTTCTGCGCCAGGTGGAACGGGCCCGCCTCAACGCGGTTACATTCGACCGGTATTTCCTGGATCATTACGACCGCGTATTCCGAAACTTCGACCAATATATGGCCAGTGGAAATACCTGGTTCCAAAACACTTATCCCGAACTCAAAGACCGGTTGATCGGATATTTTTCGTTTGAGTTTGGCCTGCATGAGTCGCTTCCGGTATATGCCGGCGGCCTGGGGGTGCTTTCTGGAGATCATCTAAAAGAGTCCAGCGATCTGGGGCTGCCGCTGGTGGCTATCGGTTTCTTGTATACGCAAGGATATTTCTCACAAAAGATCACAGAAGACGGCTGGCAAGAAGCGCGCAATATGACGCTCAATTTTGACGAACTGCCGATCATCCCTCTCTATCAAGCGGATGGAGGTCCTCTTACCATCTCTGTTGATTTACCGGGCCGGAAAGTCACCGCGCGTTTGTGGGAAATCCGGGTGGGGCGTGTTTCACTCTATTTGTTGGACACGAACATCGAAGAGAACAGCCCAGCCGACCGGCTGCTTACCGCGCGGCTTTACAGCAGCGATCTGGATCTGCGCATCTCGCAGGAGATCGTTCTGGGAATCGGCGGGGTCCGTGCCCTACGGGCGTTGGGGTATTCGCCTGACGCCTGGCACATGAATGAAGGACACTCCGCTTTCCTGAGCCTTGAACGCGCCCGCGAGCTGGTCAGCCAGGGGATGACCTTCGAGCAGGCTGTGGAAAAAATCCGCGCGACCAATGTCTTCACCACGCATACACCGGTTCCAGCCGGGAACGATGAATTCCCCCTATGGCTGGCCGATAAATACTTCTCGAACCTTTGGCCTGAGCTGGGCCTCACCCGCGAGCAGTTCCTGGACATCGCCCGAAACAATCAGTCGTGGGGTGAAACCTTAAGCATGCCGATCCTGGCGCTGCGCCTATCGGAATATCGCAACGCGGTTTCTGAGCTGCACGGGCAGGTAGCCCGTAAGATGTGGCAGTTCCTGTGGCCGGGATGCAAAGTCGATGAGGTACCGATCACCCATGTGACCAACGGCGTGCATACCGGGACCTGGCTGGCCCGCCGCATGCGCCTGCTGTACGAACGCTACCTGGGATCCGATTGGCTCGAACACGTGGATGACCCGGGTTTATGGCAGCAGATCGAAGCCATACCCGATTCTGAGATGTGGATCGTCCGGCGTCACCTCAAAAGAAAGCTTGTGGCGTACATGCGCGAACGCGCCCGGCTGCAGTGGTTAAATGCTAACGTCCATCCCGTCCAGGTAATCGCCGGTGGGGTTTTACTCGACCCATACGTGCTGACCATCGGGTTTGCCCGCCGATTTGCGACCTACAAGCGGGCCAATCTGATCCTGCGTGATTTCGATCGTTTATTGAACATCGTCAACCAACCGAACCGGCCGGTACAGATCCTCTTTGCCGGGAAATCCCACCCGGCCGATGAGCCAGGCAAGATGTTGATCCAGGAAGTCTACCGGGCGGTGAAAAACGCCAATAACGGCGGCCGGCTGGTTTTCCTGGAAGATTACGACATGAACATCGCTCGCTATCTGGTCCAGGGAGTGGATGTCTGGCTGAACACCCCACGCAGGCCGAATGAAGCCTCCGGCACATCGGGAGAAAAGGCCGCCCTGAACGGCGTGCTCAATTTCTCGGTGTTGGATGGCTGGTGGCGCGAGGGATACAACGGTCAGAACGGCTGGGCAATTGGCGATGATACTGATTACACGGATTCCAACCAGCAGGATGAGGCAGACGCAGAGAGCCTGTATGACACGCTCGAAAATGAGATCATCCCACTCTTTTATGCCAACCGTTCCGCCGACAACCTGCCCGTCGATTGGATCGGGCGGATGAAAGAGTCGATCCGCACGCTGGTGCCCCAATTCAGCATGCGCCGTATGGTGAAAGAATATGTGACCACACTCTACCTGCCCGCCGTACTATCCGAGCGGGCTGAAGAAACCGCAGGTAAGGAGAACAAAATCATCGAGGAGGCGTAATGCCTGAAGCCTTACTGCTCAACGCTGGAGCCTGGTTGGGGGCGCTGACCATCTTTGCCCTGCGGGTCTCGGATATGACCCTGGATACCATCCGGGTATTGTTTGTGGTCCGGGGCCGTAAAAAACTGGCCTGGATCCTGGGGTTCTTCCAGTCGGCAATCTTCGTGCTGGCGATCAGCTCGGTGCTGGCCCACCTGGACAACCCACTGAATGTCATCGGCTATGCTGCCGGGTTTGCCACCGGAAACGTGGTTGGGATGCTCATCGAAGAACGCCTGGCGATCGGCCACGTACAGATTTCGATCATCAGCTCGCGGCGGGGAGCCACAATTACCGAACACCTGCGTTCGCATGGATATGCTGTGACGGTTATTCCGGCGCGCGGGAAAGACGGGACGGTGGATATGATCAGCTGCTCCGTAATCCGCAAAGATGTAGATAACGTCGAGACGGTGATATTGGAGAGCGATCCCGAGGCTTTTGTCACCGCCGAGGATGTCCGCCCGATGCGGCGGGGTTTCTGGAGAGCGTAATTTTTTGCACCATACAGATCGAGGGCCGGCCCGATGGAGCCGGCCCTCTTTTTACTTTCCAATTAGCCTGGTATAGGGTGATGATATTTAATCTACAAAGGCACACAAAGAGACACAAAATAATAACCAGTAGGGTTATTTGTGTTCCTTTGTGTGCCTTTGTGGATATCTTTTGGCTCTATAATTAGGATTATCTCGACCAATTATGGAGGCAAATGTGTCCGCGACTACTCCAGACGTGCGCAAGATCGTCCGAGATGGCCTGCCCGCCGAAGGCGGCGCGCACCCGAAAACCGTTCTGATTGCCGGAGCGGGTATGGCCGGGCTGGTGGCCGCCTATGAGCTCAAGCGAGCCGGCCACAAACCCATCATTTTAGAAGCCAAAAACACCGTCGGCGGTAGAGTATCCACCCTCCGCGAGCCGTTCGCCCCTGGGCTGTATGCTGAAGCCGGGGCCATGCGCATCCCCCACTCGCACGACCTGACGATGGCCTACGTGGAGAAATTTGGCCTGGAAACCGCACCCTTTACCATGCACAACCCCAATGCTGTCTGCTACCTCCAGGGTGTGCGCAAACGACTGGCAGAGATCGAAGCCGATCCATCCGCACTGGCCTATGCCCTGAGCGCGGCCGAGCAGGGCCAGAGCGCAGCCAGAATGTGGAGCGAAGCACTGCGCCCATTTGCCGACCAGGTCGCGCTGAGCGCCGACGCAGCCTGGGTAGAGATCACCGCCAAATACGACCAGTACTCGGTACGGGAGTTCCTGGAAATACAAAACTGGTCCGAGGGGGCCATCGAGCGTTTCGGGCTGCTGTTCAACCAGGAAGCCATGATGAATTCCTCCTTCCTCGAGCTGCTGCGTGAGGAGATCGGCCAGTATTACACCGATATGGTGTATATCCGGGGAGGGATGGACCGCCTGCCGGGAGCCTTCCTGCCTGAGCTGGGGCGAGATATTCATTTTGGAGCGCAGATTGTGGCCATCGATCAAACACCCGACCAGGTCACCTTCCACTACCGCAACGAAGCCGGGCGTTTCTCCGTCAGCGCTGAGGCTGCCATCATTACCCTGCCCTTCGCGGTGATGCGCCACATCGAAGTGCTCAAACCCTTCTCGGCGGGCAAGCAGCGTGCTATCCGCCAGCTGCATTACGATGCCTCGGCCAAGGTCTTCATTCAATGCAGCCGGCGTTTCTGGGAAGAAGACAATGAGATCTTCGGAGGCGGATCGATTACCGATATGGCCATCCGCAACCTGTATTATCCGGACCATGGGAAGGAAACTGGGCGTGGGGTGCTGCTGGCCAGCTATACCTGGAGTGAAGACGCCCAGCGCTGGGGCTCACTGTCGCCGGAGGACCGCATCGAGCAGGCGCTGGAGAACGTGGCCGCGATTCATCCGGAGGTGCTGGAAACTTACGAGACTGGCGCCTCCAAGATGTGGCACGACGACCCGTTTGCCTGCGGAGCCTTTGCCCTGTTCGACCCCGGGCAGCAGACCCTGCTCCACGAGCATATCCAATCCCCAGAAGGCCGCATCCATTTTGCCGGCGAACACACCTCGCTAGCGCACGCCTGGATCCAGGGAGCTATCGAATCAGGGCTGCGAGCGGCGTGGGAAGTGAGTTAAAGGATAGGAAATGAAGAATAATGTTTATATGTTTTTTGATTATTACTTAACTCTGTACACCTGGATTTCCCCTATACCTTTGGTACCAGATTTATAGATCAACTCATAATTTTCAAAAAGAAACGTATATTGTCTTATCTCATCCGCAAACCGCTCGGGCTCTCGGAAATACCTATCATACATCTGCGAACTCATAATTAAATATTCCTGGTCATTCTCTCTAAACCAAATCCAAGGCTTATCAATCATAGAAATTAAGTATTGGATCTGATAGATTCCTGGATCTAAATATGGTGAATAAGATTCCAAAGTTACTTTCGATCCGGGAGGAATGTTATGGATCAGCCATTGTCTTGCTCTCTCCTTATAATCATCGCTAACCAAAATTCTATGCCTGACTAGCGTATGAAGAGGTATGGCCACTGAAACAATAATGATCATTATAAATAAAACCAATATAGCTCTTCGATAAAGTGTTTTCTGTATCGATAACCGATATTTCCAGATCCGACTCAACAGATCCGCAGAGAGAAGACACAACAAAGGTGTGATAAGTAAGATGGTTCGATCATTTCTTACCTGTAATCGACCGACAAACAAATAATACAAGATTACGAATAATCCAATTAGTATTATGTTCTTTGACTTCGTCTTGAATGCAATCAATAAATCTGTTAGACCAAGGATCAGAATCGCTCCCTCCTGTTTCCATAAGTACTCTATGTACCAGAAGAATGCGCCTCCTTCCATACCCAAATGGCCGGTCGCATAATGATTAGCCTCAAAAATAAAATCATCCCAAAATGCCTGGAAATCAAGCAATGAAAACGGAGTGCTCAAGAGAAAGGCAAGCACCATCAAAATTAGCGAATAATAGAAAAATTTAATTTTATAGTAATCTTTTCCCCAATATACGAGATGGGCTCCAACAATGATTAATCCAATGAATGCTCCATTATATTTAACGGATGCCGCCAAACCTGTTGATATACCGCCGATCAAATATGCTTTCTGATCCCCTTTGTTCATTATCCTAAGAGCAGACCATAGGGTTACCAAAATAAATGGGATGACATATACATCCGGGGTAATTGTTTGGCTTAGTCGAACATTGGTTGGAGAGATGGCTAAAAATAGGGCTGCAAGCAGCCCAGACAATTTTTGTGGGCTAAATTCTGTTGCTACTTTATTAATCAGAATAATCGAAAGCAAACCGAAAATTACAGTGATAAATCTAGACCAAATGATCAACGAGGGTTTACTAATGATCCCAACGCCCATCCCAAGTATCATTGGGGAAGGATAATCACCCAAGCTATGGAAGATTCCCATAATCTTTCCCAATACAAAGTATAAGAACGAGGAAAGAGACTGTATATAGAAAAAAAGGGACGGGTAATTAAAAAAATGCGGATTTAAATCCGGAGTCCTTATTATCTGATGTACAATATTTAGATTTACGGGTTCATCAGGGTGATAGATAAAGGGCAGATCAGCTTTAATACCCCAAAGACGAATCAATAAACCAAACCCTATAATGCCAATCAGGCAATACAATCTGATAGGATGCACGATCTTTTTGGAAGATTTCCCAAGCATTGGAATATTCCTAAGACATTGAAGGATTTTCAATGATATCTTACCATCTATTTGAGGTGAGGTAGGATTTGTTCAACCCCATGGTATACTATTTCTACACCTGAATAAAACTTTTATTTTCGATGAAGCTGATCATCCAGATCCCTTGCTATAACGAAGCTGAAATCCTACCACATACCCTGAAGTGCCTGCCGCGGCAGATCGCGGGGGTCGATCGGGTGGAGGTACTGGTCATCGACGACGGCAGCCAGGACGGCACGATCGAAGCCGCACGGGCTAACGGCGCAGATCACATCGTGCGGCTCGTGCGCCACCGCGGCCTCGCGGCCGCCTTCCGCACCGGTCTGGATGCAGCCCTGCATCTCGGCGCGGACCTGATCGTCAATACCGATGCCGATAACCAGTACCACGCCGAGGATATTCCGCTGCTGCTGCAGCCCATCCTGGACGGCAAGGCTGAGATGGTCGTTGGCGACCGGGGGGTGGCTACTCTGGAAAGTTTTTCCCCCCTCAAACGCCGACTTCAGACCCTGGGCAGCCGGGTCATCTCACGGGCATCTGGGCTGGATATCCCCGACGCAACCAGCGGGTTCCGCGCATACTCGCGCGAGGCCGCTCTGCGCACGGCCGTCCTCTCCGACTACTCTTACACTCTGGAGACGCTGATCCAGGCTGGCGCGCACAAGATGGCGGTCAGCTACGTCCCGGTCCGCACGCATAGCAAAACGCGCCCCTCGAGACTGATGAAGGGGATCGGGGATTACCTGATGAACTCGGGAGTGACGATCCTGAGGTCGTATACCATGTACCGCCCCCTGCGGGTGTTCACCACCTTTGGGGCTGTCTTTTTTCTGGCAGGGCTGGTGCTGGCAATCAGATACCTGTATTTCTTTATCCAGGGCACCGGGGCCGGGCATGTGCAGTCGGTGATCCTGGCGGCCGTGCTGCTGATCATTGGGGTTCAGGTGGGGTTGATCGGGTTATTGGCGGATCTGATCAGTTTTAACAGGAAGATGCTGGAAGAGATCCAATACCATACAAAACAGAATTTATTTGACAAACAGTAGCCCAGATGAGAATTGCCCTTCTTGCATCATCCTATCCCAGGTTCAAAGGTGATATAACAGCCCCTTTTATTCAATCAATTTCTGAACATCTTGCTGCAATTGGGCATGAGGTTGTTGTGATTGCCCCCTTTGATGCAGCTGTTCGCCCAAATCCAGATCAAAAGGTTTCTGTACACCGTTTTCGCTATATCTGGCCAGACAACTTACACATCATGGGTCACGCTCGAGCACTTGAAGCAGATATTCGTCTCAAGCCCATTTCCTATATATTACTCCCCGCATTCCTTCTTGCCTCTTTTGCGAGCCTATATCGTATTTGTAAATCGAAAAATATAGAGGTAATTTATGCCCACTGGGTTCTTCCAAATGGTCCGGTTGCAGCTATGGTTGCCCGGCTTCTGCATATTCCATTTGTGGTAAATTTGCACGGTTCAGATATCTATGTATCTGAAATGAATCCTATCTTTGGTTTTATTTCTCGATGGGTATTTAAGCATGCTGCCCATGTAATTTCCTGTAGCAGTACATTACGGGATCGCGCCATTAAACTGGGAGCGCCATTATCTACTTCTCTAATTGCCTGGGGTACTGATCCATTGAGATTTGCTCCTCAACAAAGATCTCATCCGTATAGACAGGAATTAGGTTTAGCACCCGACGATTTTTGCCTGATTACACTTGGCAGATTAGTGTATAAAAAGGGGTTTAACATTCTCTTAGACTCTCTTCCCGAAGTTTTCCGAGATTGTCCGAAAGTAAAATTAGTAATTGGGGGAGACGGACCCATCAGAGGGGAATTAGAAGAACAGGCAAAAAATCTGTCAATTAAAGACCGAGTAATCTTCGCTGGCATGGTCCCTTGGGATCAGACCCCCACGTTTCTTGCGTCGGGAGATTTATTCTTGCTACCTTCTATTCAAGATAAGAAAGGTAATGTCGATGGACTACCCACGGTATTAATTGAAGCGATGGGATGCGAACTCCCCATTATTGCCAGTGACATTAGTGGCATAAGACTGGCAATTGAAGATCAAGTAAACGGAGTGTTGGTTTCCCCAGGAGATTCAATTGAGCTTAAGAGGACTATTATTCGTTTAATTAAGGATGAACCATTTCGAAATCGGATTGCGGTAGAATCTAGACGAACTGTGGTAAGCCGTTTAAATTGGAATCAAGTTGCAATTTCAATTGCTTCTATTCTTCAAGCTTGTATAAAAAATCACTAAACTGAAACGATTCGAGAATCTCCACTCACTCTAAGTCTGACCAGTTTATTTATCCTTAAAAATCAAATTGCATCTAACCATGGATCGCTATGCAAGCAGGGTCAATCAAGCAAATAAAATTGAAGCAGTTTTAAAACATTACATTTCCAATTCATTAGACAAACTGCAATGCCTGGATTTAGGTTGTGATACGGGTGATATTACCGAAGTTTTAAGTAAGTCGTTTGCCTCTATTATGGGGGTTGATATTAATCCGGATTCAATAAAGCAGGCAGTTCAATCAAAAAAGGCTTCTCTTAACGCAATCTACGTACTTTCCGATGGTGGTCATCTTCCATTTTCAACTGGATTATTTGATGTTGTTATTTGTGCTCAGGTCTATGAACATTCAACGGATCAGGTAGCTTTGGCATCAGAAGTTTGGAGAGTATTAAAGCCTGGTGGGGTTT
>Ga0105104_10000282_pt1 | contig 38593 bp, 25 predicted proteins | sample PPLLaktember2015_3_FD_87034 | JGI IMG/M metagenome (GOLD analysis project Ga0105104, IMG submission 87034) | Freshwater sediment microbial communities from Prairie Pothole Lake near Jamestown, North Dakota, USA - PPLs Lake P7 Core (6) Depth... | ecosystem: Environmental > Aquatic > Freshwater >... | reverse complement strand
TGATGGGAAGAAATACCATAACTTGTGGTACAGGGATTCCTCAAAAGCCTTGTCCTACAAAGATAGAGTGTATATCGGCGCCACGTCCCAGGGTTTCTATTTTGCCGTATTCGACAGCGAGGGGAACAAACTCTACGAGATCAAAAAGAATCTACCCAAACGCAAAGTTACTGCTGAAGAAAAGAAAAGAATATTAAATCGGCCTAAATCAAATAATCAACAGATGCGATACATCGAATCCCATACTATTTATGAATTCCCCGAATACTACGCGGCGTTTGAGGATTTCTATATCGACTCCGACAAAATCTATGTCTTCCATTATCCCCAAGACGACATTTACCCCGTAACCATTATGGACCTCAAAGGAAATATTTTGAAGGAAAAGAAAATTCCACGATTGCAGATTATTGGACCCAGGCCGGTTTTCAAAGGTAAGGCCTACAATGTCTGGGAGAATGAGGATACGGAGGAATTCGAAATCCATGAAATCGACATCGATTGAAATAAAGCCAAATGAGGTAACACAAAAATGCCCTATATAAACTTACGCGCAACCCAGCAAGGCCGGGAAAATATCAAAATCCGCTCCCTTTCTTTGGTGGTCACCCGCGATTGCAACCTCCGATGCCGGTACTGCTACGAAAAACACCCACTCAGGGACGGCCATATCCTGGACATTGGCCTCGCACGCGAAGCCATTACCAAATGTATGAACGAACCCGGCTTCGATGGCGTAGAAGTCGATTTCTTCGGCGGCGAACCCATGCTCGCTTTCCCCCTCATCCGCGACATCGTCGATTGGTTCCATACCCAAAAATGGCAAAAAAGCCACCGCTTCCTCATCGGCACCAACGGCACCATCCTCACCCCAGAAATCAAAGAGTGGCTCGTTAAAAATAAATCCTGCGTCAATGTCGGCTTAAGCCTCGACGGCACCAAAAAAGCCCATGACCTCAGCCGCTCCGGTTCATATGATGCCGTATATCAAAACCTTCCTTTTTTCATGGAACATTGGCCCCTTCAACCCGCCAAAATGACCATTTGCGCCGATACGATCCCGTATGTGGCCGAAAGCGTTATAGAACTCGAAAACATGGGCGTTATATTCACTGCCAATATTGGATTCGAAGATTTATGGGGCGATGAAGAGCCCAAACAACTCCTCCTCGATACCTATGAAGCCCAGTTATCGAAACTGGTGGATTTTTATGCCGGCCGACCCGATTTATACCCCGTTCAACCCCTGTTGACTGCACTGCCCACGTACCTTTATTTGCCGGATTACGGTCATTCCTGGCAAAAAGATATCAAGCGGTACTGCGGCGCAGGCCATGAAATGATCGTCCTCGATGTGGACGGCAGAGAATACCCCTGTCACCGCTTCTTGCCCTGGATCACCAAAAAAGAAGCACCCAGGGAAAATTCCAATTGCCAAACCGCATGGAAACCGGATAAATGCGCCAATTGCAAACTCGTTTTATCCTGTCCCACATGTGCCGGTTATAATTGGGAGGTCAATGGCGATACCGGGACCCGGACCACATTTCACTGCCAGTCCTTTAAACGCGAAGTCATGGCCTCTGCCGCATTGGAAGCCATCCGGTTAACGAATAAATTGGAGAATGTGAACGATATGCCGGAGGAAAGGAAAGTGGAACTGAAGAAAAGCCTTAAATCCGTATTGAATCTTTTGGAAGAGGGACTGGATGTTAGTTGAAGGTTTGGGCCCACGAATTACACGAATTTCCACGAATTAAAAAAGATATCGATGATCGATGATTTGGCATTTTGGATTGTGCAGGGTAGATGTTGTAGAGACGCTGTGCGCTTCGCGCCGGTGATAATATGCCCCGGTTCAAAAAAATATTTCGAACGAATACGTTGTCCATACAGTCCATTATGTCCATGCAGTCCATACTCTTTTGCAAAATGGCCATTGGCAAGCATTCGTACCGGGCATGCCCGCCCCAATGCAAAACCAAACACGAATGCGAGGTTTTTAAACCATCGTCGAGGTAATTTCGTCAACGTCGAGGTCTTTAGGACATCGTCGAGGTAATTTGGACATCGTTGAGGTTTTTAGGACAACGTCGAGGTTTTTAGGACATCGTTGAGGTTAAAACCTCATAAGTTGCATGATTTGCATTAAAAACAACAAAATTACCTCATCGTTTTAAGTATTTGCATTCAATTGTCCTGCTTAGGACAAAACTTTCAATATTGGCATTAAAATGCGGTAAAAAAGGACAAAACTTGCGAAAAAAGCTTGAAATTGACCTAAAAACCTCGATGATATCGATTTGACAATCATTTCACACAACAAACTTATTCATTGAAAATTATAAAAGGAGACTATATAAATGAATATCGATGAAGTAAAAATTGAAAAAAAACCCAAAATCATGTTGATGGTTCTCCCCTTCATGACCCCACTGAACCCCTCCCAGGGGATCGCCTGCAACAAAAGCTTTTTACAAAAACGCGGATACCCCGTGAAAGCCGTAGACGTCATGGAAGATATGACCGTCCGGGAAGCCGTATATATCTACTTCAATACCCTCGAAAACAGCTTACCCACAGGACGAAAAGGAAACTATTTCAATATCGCCCTGGATGTCCTGTGCAGCCACTTCATGGCCTACGTCAACCACACGGATGCTCTGGAGTACAGCGAACTGGTCTCGCTAATCGTAGAAAAAAATTTTTTCTACAAGTTGGAAGAAAACCAATTGAACGCTTTATTAAACGTCACCCACGACTTTTTTACCAAACTCAAAGGCTTTCTATTAAACAAAGTGGAAACAGGAAAACCCGATATCATCGGACTCTCCGTCTACCGCGGGACTTTGCCTGCCTCCCAATTCGCTTTCCAGTTGATCCGCCAACATTTTCCCTCCATTAAACTCATCATGGGCGGCGCCGTGTTCTCCCAGGAACTCCACATGAATGCACCCAGTTTCAAATTTTTCGTGGAAAAAACCCTGCCCTACATCGACCATTTCCTTATCGGAGAAGGGGAGATGCTGCTCTATAAGTTCCTCGAAGGCCAATTACCCCCCGACAAACGCATCTATACCCTGGAAGACATCAACCATGAAATGCTGGACCTCAACACCCTCGACGCCCCCGATTATTCCGATTCCAATCTTTCTCTTTATACCATCCTCCCCGAATATACCTCCCGCGGGTGTACCTTCCGGTGCAGTTTCTGCGCCGAAACCATGTATTGGGTGCGGTACCGGAAAAAGTCGGCCTCTAAAACCGTAGACGAGATGCAGCAGTTGTTCGAACGGTACAAGAAACGATTGTTCCTGCTCTCCGACAGCCTGGTTAATCCAGTAGTCACGGCTTTATCCGAAGAAATCATCCGCAGGAAACTCAAATTCTATTGGGATGTCTTTCTCAAAGTCAACGACCAGGTGTGCGATGTCGATAGTACCTTGCTGTGGCGGCGCGGCGGTTTTTACAGGGCCCGCCTCGGCATCGAAAGCGGCTCCCAGCGGGTACTGGATTTGATCGATAAAAAAATTACGGTTGAAAAAAACAGCACCGCCGTCTCCTCCCTGGCCTACGCCGGCATCAAACCCACTACATATATTATCGTCGGATACCCCGGCGAAACCGAACAGGACTTCCAACAAAGCCTCGATTGGCTGAGCAAGATGCAGGACGATATCTACGAAGCCGAATGCAACCCCTTCCGCTTTTACTATTACGGGCAGTCCCACGCTGAAGACTGGAAAGATAAACGAAAACTGATGTACCCGGGAAAATTCAACGAAACCCTGGTCTCCCAAACCTGGATCATGGACGTGGAACCGTACCGGGATGAAGTCTTCGACCGGGTGTGCCGCTTTGTCCAACACTGCGATAAACTGGGTATCCCCAACCCGTACTCGGTCAGCGATATCTACAACGCAGACGAACGGTGGAAAATCCTCCACAAAAACGCCGTACCCTCCGTTATGGATTTGAATACCAACGGCGGCGATTTTGTAGACCTGATCCCCGAACCCGTCAAAATTCTCCCGGCAGAAAACCCGGCAGAAGAAAATGTCAACTTTGATTTTTAGCCACACCGCCTAATTGGCATTTAACCTGGAAAAGTCTCTCACAGGGCGCACGGAGAGCACGGAGGGAAAAAAAGAAAATGATGAATGATGAAGCGGTTTTTCTTACCTGTCCCTTTTTTTGAAAAAGAAGATTTTAACTATGATTTTAAAAATTTAAATATGGAGATATAGAAATATGAACAAGAGTATCGATAAAGAATTACTGGCAGTAAGCCACATCGTAGACAAAGAAAAGAACTACTGGCTCGATAAACTATCCGGGGAATTGGAGAAATGCAATTTCCCCTACGATTACCCCCAACCCGCCGGCGAAGAGTCCCCGTATTCACGAGAGAAAGTGGAGTTTGTGTTGGAAGGCGATGTATATGCCCGTTTAATGAAGATCACCGGCAACTCCGATCAAAATCTTTTTATGATTTTGCTATCCGGCGTATTGGGTCTTTTGAACCGGTACAGCGGATGCCGCGATATCATCGCCGCCGTACCGATTTATAAACAAAAAACCGAAGGGAATTTTTTAAACACGGTTATTGTCGTTCGCTGCCCCGTAAACCCCGACATGACTTTCAAACAATTGTTGATGCAGGTTAAAACCACCGCAGCCGAAGCCTACGCCAACCTCAATTACCCGGTGGAGCGGCTGTACTACCACCTGGACCTGCCTTCCGACGCGGCCGTATTCTCGCTGTTCGAAACCGCGGTGATGCTGGAAAATGTCCATGACCCCGTGTACATGGAAAACGTCACCCCCAATATTTTATTTTCTTTCAACAAAACCCCCTCCGCTGTCGCCGGGACCCTCGAATACAACGCACACCTGTACAAACAAGAAACCGTGGAACACATGGCCGCCCATTTTATCCATTATCTATCCCACGCCGTCCAGCAGCCGGACCTCACCCTGGAACACATCGATTTGATACCGGAAACCGAGCAAAAGAGACTGGTGGTGGAATTCAATGCCACAGCCGCGGACTACCCTGCCGGTAAAACCGTCGTGGACCTCTTCCAGGACCAGGTCCTTCAAACGCCTCTTCATACCGCCGTAGTCTATGAACAAGACCGCCTCACTTACCTGGATTTGGATCAAAAGTCCAACCGTTTGGCCCATTATTTGGTTAATCGAGGCGTAAAAACCGGGGATATCGTCGCCCTCATGGTCGAACCCTCGGTGGAACGAATGACCGCCATGCTGGGAATCTTAAAAGCCGGGGCCGCTTACCTCCCCATCGATACCGACAACCCCTCCGACCGCGTCGCCTACATGGTGGAAGAATGCAAAGCGTCATTTGTCATTACCCGCTCTCTATGGATCGACAAAACCGGTTTGGGCCGGGATACCCAAATATTGGATATCGATAATCCCGCCCTGTTCGAAGCTTCGGACCAGCCCCCCCATGTTTCTATCTCCCCCCAGGACCGACTATATATTATATATACCTCCGGCACCACGGGGAAACCCAAAGGGGTCCAGGTCACCCATGGGAACCTCGTAAACTATGTCTCCTGGTTTTCAAAGAAAAACCGTTTGACACCCCAAGACAGGACCGTGTTATCTTCGTCTTTCGCTTTCGATCTCGGGTATACCGCCGTGTATTCCTCTTTATTGTGCGGCGGCCAGCTCCACTTGTTGTCCAAAGAATCCTATTACCACACGGAAAAATACCTGGCTTATGCCCGTGAAAATAAAATTACCTATTTGAAAATCACTCCCTCGTTTTTCTCCCTCATGATTACCCACCCCGATTTTTCCCGGGAAACGCTCAAGGACCTCCGGTTGATCGTATTGGGAGGCGAAGCCATTCGAACCCATGATATCGAGCGCCTGCACCAATCCGCACCCCATATCCGCGTCATGAACCACTACGGCCCCACCGAAGCCGCCATCGGGTGTGTCGCGCAGCACATAGACTGGGATTTACTCCCCCAATATATTATGAATCCCACCATCGGACGTCCCATTTCCAACACCTGTGTTTACATCCTGGACAGCCGTTTAAAACCCGTGCCCGTCGGCCTGCCCGGCGAGCTGACCGTTACCGGCATCGGCCTTTCCAAGGGATACCTCGATCAACCCCTGTTGACGGCAGAGAAATTCATCCCCAACCCGTATACCGAGCTAGCCCCTTCATCTTTCCGGGAATTTACCTCCCATTTGTACAAAACCGGCGACCTCGCCCGCTGGATGCCGGATGGAACCATCCAATTCCTGGGACGCATCGATAAACAGATCAAAATCAGGGGCTACCGGGTGGAACCCGCTGAAATCGAAAACACTTTACTTAAGATAGAAGGAATTAAAGAAGCCGTGGTTATCCCGTCTGAAGACGGCCGCGGCGGGAAAACCCTCTGCGCTTACCTGGTTCCGTCCGACCCCATCGGTGTCGATAATCCTTCCATGTCTTATATCGATAATAGTCAAAAGCTTTTGGAGGTCCAGGAACCTTTTCACGAAAAGGTTCTTGGTGGTCAAAAGTCGATTGGGGAGCTGAAGGAGCGTCTCCTGGAAACCCTGCCCGAATACATGGTTCCCACTTATTTCGTCTGGATCGACGCTGTCCCCTTGACCCAAAACAACAAGATCGATAAACGAAGGCTCCCGGTACCGGAAGATTCCGTACAGGCTGAAACCGGCCGCGAATACACCGCCCCGCGAAACCCGGTTGAAAAACAGGTGGCGGATATCTGGCAAGAAGTCCTGGGACGCGAACGCATCGGGGTCACGGAAAACTTCTTCGAGCTGGGCGGCCACTCCATCATGATGATCCAAACCATGAGCCGCATGCGAAACCAACTCCAGGTGGATATCGGCATGAAAGATTTTTTCCTCTCTCCCACCATCGAACAATTGAGCCTCTTCATCCAAAAATCCGCGGCGACCCCGGAAAACCCGGGCGATTGGGTGATTCCCCGCAAAACAACCAAAGAAATGTACGAAGCGTCACCCATTCAATACCCCGAATGGTTCTTACAGAAAATGAACCCCACCGGCATTTTTTACAACCAGGGCTATATCTTTGAATTCATCGGCGAGCTCGATATCGATTGCTTTACCCGCTCCATGAAATACCTCTCCCAACGCCACGACATCTTGCGGGCCTCTTTCAAAGAAATCGAAGGGAGACCCTACCTGGAGCTCCACGACGACGTCGAATTATTCGGAGAACACGATATTTTCGATATCCGCCGCTCCCCAGATAAAGAAAAAGAACTATACAATATAATAAAGAGGTATTATAACCAGGTCATTCGTTTCGATACCCCGCCCCTCTACGTCATGAAAATGATCCGCCTCGAAGATCGACGGTGCGTTTTCGTGTTGGAAACCCACCACATCGTGTGGGACCAGGTCTCCTCCTTCAATCTTTTCACCGATTTCCAAAATTGCTACAATGCGCTGGCAGAAGGCAGACCCATTGAATTGCAGCCCCTCGAGATCAATTATATCGACTACACCGAGTGGCTCAACAACCTGTGCAGCAGCGGACGCCTCGAAACCATGCGCCAATATTGGCTCAAAAAGTTCGCGGCTCTCCCGGAACCGCTGAACCTCCCGTACGACTACGCCAGACCCCCCATCCAGACCTTCAAAGGAAAACGCATCTTCCATGACCTGGCACCGGAAACCCAGGGAGGCGTTGAAGATTTCTGTAAGAAAAACAACACCACCAACCAGATTTTCTTGTTGTCCGTTTTAAACCTCCTAATCTACCGCCTGACCGGCCAGGACGATTTTGTCGTCGGCACTCCCACCGCCAACCGCGATTACAAAGTCCTGGAAGACCTCATCGGTCTCTTTGCAGCAGCCCTCCCCATCCGCTCTGCGATCCAGCCCGGCTTTACCTTCCAACAGCTCCTGGAAAACGTCCAGCAAGCGTCGGTGGAAGCCTATGATAACCACCTCTACCCCTTCAACCGCGTCATCGAAGAGCTGAAAGTGGATCTCGATTTCTCCCGTTCCAAAGTCATGTCGGTCTTTTACGGCGTTCAAAACGACGAAACCGAATTGTTTCAATTAAAATTAAAAGACCTGGAAGTGAACGACTTCATCATGGACCTGGAAAACTATACCACGGCGTTCGATTTCACCTTGCAAGTCAATTACAGCGATCGATACATGCGCTTTTCTCTTCGCTACGCCACGGACCTTTTTAAAGACACCACGGCCCGGAAGTTCCTGGACCGCTTTGTCCATTTACTGGAACAGTGCATCGAGAATCCCGCCAAACCCATCGGCAGGTTCGACCTGCTGGACAGCGACGATCAAAAACTCATGGAGAAGCAGGCAGCCGGGATCGAGCGCGTGGACGTGCCGGCCCAACCCATATACCGCCGGATCGAAGAAAACGCCCTCCGGTTTCCCCAGGATACAGCCATCGTCTATGCCGGGGAAAACTGTTCATACCGGGACCTCAACCAGAGAGCCAACCGGTTGGCCCATTACCTGGTCGAAGCCGGGTTAAAACCCCAGGATCGCGCCGCGGTTCTTTTGCCCCCTTCCGTCGATTTAATCGCCGCTTTATTGGCCATACTCAAAACCGGCGCCTCTTATGTTCCGCTGCATACCGATTATCCCGCGGACCGGGTCAAAACCATTACCCAACAAGCCAAAACCCGGTTTATAATCTCCGACCGCCGGTACCTGTCCGCTCACCCTGCCGTTTTTCAACCCCTTATCGATGATTTCGACAGCCAGTTGATTTTCCTGGACCGCGACTCCGGCAAAATCTCAGCCTGCGACCCCGAAAACCTGGCGATCGAAGCAGCCCCGAACGATATCGCTTACGTGATTTTCACTTCCGGGACTTCCGGCGAGCCCAAAGGGATCGAAATCTATCACCGCGGCCTTTCCAACGTCGTTCAATCCACCCAGTCATATTACGGTGCGGACCGCACGGATTCTATCCTGTTCCACACCCCCATTATTTTCGACGCCTCCATCCTCGATATTTTCTGGCCCCTTGCTGCCGGTGCACGCATCGTGGTCCTGGAAGAAGAAAATTTAAAAAACATCACCGCCATCGGCAAGTATATTGCCAATTTCAATATCAACTACCTCCAATTCGTACCCCTGGTGCTGGATGCGTTTATTACAGCCAGGGCCGATCGCTCCATCCCGGACCTTCCCTCGTTGAAAACCGTCATCGTCGGTGCCGCCATCCTGGCTCGGACCCTCATGGAACGCTTTTACCGCCATTTTCCCTGCCGGTTGGTCAACCACTACGGCCCCACGGAAATCACGGTAGACGCGGCCCGTTTCGATTGCTCCGAAGCCCTGGATAAAAACGTCGCCTGGAGCGGCGATGCCGTACCCATCGGGCGCCCCATAACCAATTCCGCAATCTATGTCCTGGACCGGTACATGAACCCGTGCCCCATCGGCGTGCCCGGAGAATTGTATATCTCCTCCGTGGGTAATGCACGCGGATATTTGAACCGCCCCGACCTCACCGCTGCGGCATTTGTCTCCAATCCCTTTAACGATGGCCTGGACGATCGCTTGTACCGCACCGGGGATAAAGGCGTACTGCTGCCCGACGGCAACCTCTGCGTACTGGGCCGCCTCGATAACCAGGTGAAAGTGAACGGCAACCGCGTGGAACTGGATGAAATCGAAACCCGGCTGCTGTCTTGCAATGATCTCAACAATGCCTCGGTCTCCGTGCACCGGGACCCCCAGGGTTATGAAAAACTCGTGGCTTTCGTTTCCCTTGAAACCTCGGTTAATACCATTTCCGACGAAAACGGCAATGCGTTCCGGCTTTACACTATTTCCCAGGACCCCTCGTTAAAAAAGGAGTTCGACGCCCTTCATCTCGACGCATGGCCCAAATACTTCTCCGGTTCACCCATTCTTAAGAATTACTGGAACCAAATTTACAAGATTTTCCCCGGTTTCCAATTTGCATTGGTCGATAATGTTGGCCAGGTAGCCGGTATCGGGAATTCCATCCCCATCTACTGGGACGGCCAACCCGGTTCGCTGCCTGCCGGATGGGACGCCACCATTGAAAAGGGTTTCAAGGATTTCGAAAACAATGTCACTCCCAATACCCTGGTGATCGTATCCGGCGTCATAGCCCCCCGGCTTAAACGAAGCGGCGCCAGCAACCTGTTGATCGATTGTTTCCGTGCCCTTTCACGGAATGCCGGTTTCCACCATTTCATCGTAATCTTACGGCCCGTTTTCAAAACCCAACACCAGGAACTCTCCATCGACGACTACTGCCAATTAATCGATGAAAACAACCTGGTCCGGGATAAATGGATTCAACTTCACCTGAAAAAAGGCGGGGTGATCATAAAAACCGAACCGCATTCCCAGTTTGTGTCCGGTACAGTTGAAGAATGGAAAAAATGGGAGAACCGCACCGTCGATGTCGGCGAAAAAGTCTATTTCGACGATACCCTGGATGCCGTCACCTTCGACCCCGCTTCCGGCAAAGGCGACTATTACGATCCCGGCGTCTGGGTCGATCATACGGGCGGAACGTCTGCCTTTAACTTGAAATATATCGATGAAACCGACATTAAAGACTATGTACGGAAACATTTGCCCATTTATATGGTTCCCAATCGAATCATCGTGCTGGACCGTTTGCCCCAATTGGAATCCGGGAAAAACGACAAAGCGAAACTGCGGGAACTGGAATGGGAATTCATGGACAATGAAAAAGTACCGCCCCGCGGCGAAATCCAGGAAGAGTTGGCCCGGGTTTTCAGTGAAATACTCAACAGGAGCGATATCGGGATTTACGATAAATTTTTCGAGCTGGGAGGCCATTCGATTACGGCGCTGCTGCTGTTGGTGAAAATCGAGCAGCGGTTCGATGTGAAAGTATCGGTGGTGGAGTTATTTAAAAATCCCACCATCGCCGACCTGGAGCGGTATATCAAGAAGAGCCGCAGTTTACCCGGCGGTGCGGACCCGGTCGTGCGTTTAGCCGGTGGAAGCGGCCCCAATGTCCTGTGCATTCCTTCCATTACCACGTCGCCTTTCGAATTTGTCGAGCTTTCCGAAGTTCTCAAAGCCAATGGGTTTAATGTGTACGCTTTGAATCTTGCATTGTTCGACAACTTCGCCATCGAACCCGCGACAGTGGATTCGTTTATCGAAGAGTGCGTCGAACGAATCGTGGAAAGCGGCATCGAAGGCCCCACCGTAGCGGTGGGTTATTCCATCGGCGCCCGCCTCGGTTTCGAAATTACCCGGAGACTCGAAGCACGCGGTCTACCCATAGCCCGGTACCTGGTCCTCGACGCTTCACCCCGCCTAAAACCGGGGAAAACCTTGTTGGAACCCGCGGCTATTACCGATGCCATGATTAAAGAACACCCCGACTATTTCTTGCTGGACCGCCTCACCCGTTCCCAACAAAACGAGCTGCTCTCCAGGATCAAAAAATACCTGGCACTGGACAACACCCTCATTACTTCCGGCAAACTCGATGCCCCCATTACCGTAATTCACAGCGAAATTCAAATGGGTATCCTGTTTAGAGATTGGAGGAAGTTTTCCAACAGCCCCGTGTCCATTATCAAAGGTTTCGGGGATCACTACGAACTTATCGGCGAGAAATTCGCAGCCCGAAACTTTTCACTGCTGGAAAGCGGGGAACCTGAAAACCAGGACGAAGTAGATTACAACGACCACCAGGATTTTTTCGATATCGTCCATTCCATGCTCCGATATGAACCCCGCCTCGTTCCCTGGTTCTATCCTTTCCCCGGTATCGAAGGCAGGTACATTATCGCCGCGTTTTTCACGGAAACCTTCGGTCGGTACGACGGGTTGGAAATCGGGATCATCCAACGCGACCGCATGTCGTACCATTGGCTGCCCGGTGCGTTAGCCGGCGGGCTGGGTTTCGTGGAACCCGGCGATTACCCCGTTCACATCAACAGCCTCGATGAGCCGCAGGCCCACTTCTTGCATTTTAGAAAAAAACCTTCCGGCTTGATCGAATTGGTATCCGCCTCCGATAAACCGGGACTGGAGCCCGACCGATACGTGCACCTCGATTGCAATTACCCCCACCGTTCCTTTATCCCTGAACTCCAGCACATTATTATTTCGTGGCTGTCCTGGTACGCCCAGGGCTTCCAAACCGGTGTACTGAAACCCGCTGACTTTTGTTCCGACTCCCGGTTTCTTTCGATTTTGGAAAGTTGCAGCACGCTGGATTCACGGATTTCCAGTACGGCCGATCGAATCCGGGTTTTGTTGGATTAATGTGCCTTCGGCGGCCCCCGATTAACGATTAACGATCACAACGATTAAGAACAATTAACAATTAACAATGGAGTTAAACAATGAATACTCAACCGATTATAATCGGTGAATCCATCACCATTCAATCCGAAATCCTCGGGCAGGAACGCACTGTATATATTTCACTGCCGGACGGATACCATGATGATACATCCCAAACCATGCATTACCCTGTGGCTTACGCCATGGACGGCGAAGCCTGTTTCCGGCTTTTTTCCGGGCTTTTGCAATTACACACGGCAGCCGGCACCATTCTACCCATGATCCTGGTGGCCATTCCCAACGTCGACCGGGACAACGATTTCGACCCCAAAACCGGCGCCGCGGAGAAATTTCTAAACTTCATGGAAACCGAATTGATCCCCCTCATCGACTCCCGGTACCGGACCTTTCCATATCGCATGCTGCACGGCCATTCATACCTCGGTATTTTCGCCATCCGGGCCCTCCTTTCACATCCTCAACTCTTCGAAGCCTATATCGCTTCCAGCCCCTCTCTCAGATGGAACCCCGAATTACTGGAAGAAGAATCCCTGTTCGACAAATTGACCGGTTTAAACAAATTCCTCTTCATCACCGCCGCATCCGACGACATCGAGGGCCTGGAAAATATGGCCAGGGAATTTACCCTCCGGGCCGAAAAAGAAGCTCCCCCGGGTTTGGCTTTCCAGTTCAAGGTCATGGAACATGAAAACCATGACACCAACTCTTTCAGGAGTTTCAACGAGGGCCTGGCGGCCATCAGTAAATGGTACGTGGAAAACCGGCAACAAGAAATCCCCATGGATGATGTACCCGCTTAAAATAACAAAAGCTTTGGGAAGGTCCAGGGGTCACCCTCTTATATAGGAGCCCATTACAATAATTCCGGTGTGTTGACAAAATTTGAACTATTTGAAATATCACGTCGCAAGAGTGCGCCCATGCAATGGGCTTCCTTGGTCGTCGAAGACAAAACATGAAACATGGAGAAAAAATTAATGGCTATCGAAATTCAAACGCACAACCAAACCGCCTGGGATAAAATCGCAGCGGTGGGTCAAAACCGCTACACGCGGGTGGTTACGCCGGAGCAAATCCGGGAGGCCCGAAAAGGAAACTGGCTATTGGATGTCAGTCCCAGGAAATTTGTCCCGCGGGAATGGATCCCGGACCCAAGCGGTTTAGATGTTCTTTGCCTCGCTTCCGGGGGCGGTCAACAGGGCCCCATACTGGCAGCAGCCGGTGCCAACGTGACGGTACTGGACATCTCCTCCAAACAACTGGAGCAGGATCGATACGTGGCCCAGCGCGAAGGACTCGCCGTCACCCTGGAGCAAGGCGATATGGCAGACCTCTCCCGGTTTAAAGATCGACAGTTCCACCTCGTTATCAACCCCCCTTCCACCATGTTTGCCCCCGATGTCCGCAAAGTATGGAAAGAAGTCGCCCGTGTTTTACGACCCCAAGGATCGCTCATCACAGGGATTTCAAACCCTGCCGTGTACATTTTCGATAAAAAAAAATTCAACCGCGGGAAACTCAAAGTCAAATACCCGCTCCCATATTCCGATGTGGCCAGCGTACCTGGAAAAGAGATGAAAAAACAATTGGCCAACGGCGAACCCTTGACTTTCAGCCATACCCTGCAAGACCAAATCGGCGGTATGATCGATGCCGGCATGGTTATAACCGGTTTCTATGAAGATTACTGGGAAGACCATATCGTATTGAACAAATATATGCCCTGCTTTATGGTAATCCGGGCTCAAAAACTTTAAAAAAAAAATTTGGAGGAACGATCATGGAAAATAATGACAATGATTTAAAACCACAAGGCGACGGCGGTAAAGTCGAAAGCCAACCCGCTGCTAAAGAGCCGCGTATCGGGAATATGACGATTAACGAATTGATCGAATCCCACTGCGGCGCTGAGCAAGCACGCCTCTTACTGGAGGATGTTATCCAAAAATACCGCGGCGGACTTCAAGGCCCGGCTTTCCAGCGCTATCTCAAGCAGGTAGCCGAAAACATGTAGGAGTTAATAATATGAAAGAGTCTAATTTCACACATTCCGTGTTTGTATTTTGCCCGGGTGGGATCAGCTACAATTATGATTTTTCCAATTACAGCGGGAGTGCTTACATCATCGCTTATTTAAGAGAAAATGGATTTTCAGCCTCCCAGTATGTGTCGAATCCGGTTAAAAGTCTTTCTCAATGTCTAAACGAAATCGCAGCGTTTAAACCCCGGATCGTGGGATTTACGGTTTTTAATGAAAATTTCCTCCAGTGCGCATCGATATCCAGGGAAATAAAGAAACATACCCCGGGTACACTGGTGATATGGGGGGGGCCGACATGCACCATGCACGCCGGTTATATAGTGGAAAATTACCCCTTTGTCGATGTTTGCGTGCGGCGGGAAGGGGAAGAAACCATGTTAAAACTGGTACAAGCGTTGGATAATAAAAATTACCGGTTACCCGGTGTCGATTTGGATTCCATCCACGGGATTTCCTTCCTCCGCGATGGGAAAGTAGTGGAAAACCCCGACAGCAATATCCTGGTGAAGAACCGGGAAATTAAAAACTACCTGGACCGTTACCCGTCGCCGTATTTGAACGGCGTCATCCCCCCGTCGGATGGGCCCAAAGTTGGAGTCGTTTCTTCCCGCGGCTGCAATCAATTGTGCATTTATTGTAATAGTACCCACCTGTACAATCATCGTATTTATACTCATTCCGTGGACCGGGTCGTGGCGGAGATGGATTTCCTGGCGAAAAATCGAGTGGACGACACCCCGATCCATGTGGGAGACGATAACTTTACCGCCTTAACCGCCAGGGCCAAAACTATTTGCAAAACGATGCTGGAGAACAAAATCCATATTCCCTGGTCCTGCGTGACTCGCTGCGACTGCCTGGATGAAGAACTGCTCGACCTCTTGAGAGCCACCGGGCTTACTTCGATTAAATTTTCACTGGAAAGCGCTGTTCCAAGGGTTTTACGGGCCATCGGTAAAGTCCATGCACCCGAGGACGTTCCTTCCGACAACCTCGAAAAAGAGTACAATTACATCGATCGATTAAAAAAAATGACGGCTTATGCCAAAAAGATCGGGATCGAAAGCGTTGTGGTTCACGCCATGGGCGGATTGCCCACCGAAACCGCAGAAGAAATTCAACAAACCTTCGACCTGGTTAACCGGCTGGATATCGACCTGGCTATCTTTAATTCGTTGATTATCTTTGCCCATACACCGGTTCACTCCAAATACCGGCAGTACGGGTACCGCCTGGAAACCATGAACGATAACCCCATCTTAAGCAAAACCATCCATACCGACCCGGCTGTAAATGAAAAACTTAAAACTTTTGCTGCGGCTCAAAATGAATTTTATGAACACATGGATAATCATGAAAACCTGCGCATTTTATCGCTTTCTCCCCAACGAACGGAGATATCGGGTTATTTCGATCATATGATCCTCACCCCAGGTACGGTTATCGATACTGAAATGGCGGATTGGTTGGTTTATAACCTTGCGATTAACGGCAAAATACTTCATCTCTTCACCGATAGGGACATGATGGAAAAAAGTTATAACCCGGCGATGTCGGTTCTCTATAAATCTCTTTCGCCCTCCACTCGCTATACTGCCTATTATATCGACCCGGATGGCGGATACCGGGGGGAAAATGCCGATATGGTTATTCCTACTTATCCCACCCGGGAAGTACTTTCCGATGCCGGCAGCAGGATTCAAAAAACCTACGGCTCGCTGTCCACGGAATCCGACCCGGGAGACCCTCGCGCCTTGTACCGGTTTCTCTGCAACTTATCTGCCGGCCCCGACAGCTTTCAACACTTAATTTCCAACCGTCCGTATCCCTACTTTCAGAATCTTTGCCGGTGGACCTCCGGTTGGGCCAATTGCCGCGTGTTGGAAACCGTTATCGTCGATCCCGGTTATAACCTCCGGTTGTGTTGGTTTGGAGAACCCGTGGGCAAAGTGGGAATGACAACTGCCGAAATTGCCCGCAGGTTCAATGAAATCAGGGAAGAAAAAAGACAGCGGTCCGGCTGCGTCGAATGCCCGGCAAATGGGCGCTGTATAGCCTGTCCGTTTCCGCATCCGTTAGAGGATTCCGAGTACTGCCGGTGCCAGGAAGATTTCGATGTGTCGCCGTACGCGGAGCAGGTCGGGTCTTTCGATGTTTTTAAAGAATTCTTTGCTCAAAAAGAATACATCGGACGAACCAATACTAAGTTGTTTATTCCTAAAAGTAGTTTTAATTGCCAGTGAAAGATGAAATACAGGGCCGATTTTTTCTTGATTTTTTTCCCCCCCAGCTTTATAATTGTAAACCCAGGTAAAACAAAGATTATACGATTACTGGGAAACGGCTTGAAAAATGAATGATATAAAAGCGGATGAAAAAAAAAGTTTTTCCATAACGAAGAGATACCTATTTTTTTCACTTTTGTTTTCTGCCTGTGGGGTTTGTTTGCTGTTGGTATCTTACTTCCAGTATAAATCGAGTTCATGCGAGAAAATGATGAATGAAGCCGTACGGGAAGGAGAGATCAAAATACCTGCTGCCTATCAAGCAGGCAGGTGGGCAATTTACCTGGTAAAGAATGCCAATTTATGCTGCCATCCACTCCTGGGGTATGAAAAAATAAAATCTTCCGATCGAACCCGGGTGGCGATATTTGTTAGTAACGACTATACCGACAATGACATCGAAAATTTCAAGGATGCCTTCCAGGTCCCTGCCGCCCACCGGGTTGCAAGACTGAAAGATTTCGATTTAATGAATCTCAAAGATATATGCGGGTATAAGGCGGAGAGTCAATATAATATATTAATGCTATTAAAGCCGGATTCGACCGTCGAATTGTTAAGGAGGTTTTGATGATAAAAGTATCCAGGGTCAGGATTATCTCATTTATTATTTTTTTCATTATCTGCTGCGTCGGGGTGAGATCGGCAGATAATCTTTCCAACCGGGTGCCGGAGGAAAAATTAAAGTTAGTGAAAATTCTTCCGGCCAAAGAGGAGGAGCGGATTTACTTCAAACTCTCCCCGATCATTGGAGTAGATGGCCAGGACAATGTTTATGCCATGTTGAACTTCGAATCTTTGATTTTTAAAATGGACAGCAGCGGCCGCCTCCTTAAGCAAATAGGCCAGTTTGGCTTAGGGCCCGGAGATATGAATATACCCTTCCTCATGAAGATTAAGAACGATAGGCTTTTTGTTTTGGACAGCATTGGGATATCGATTTTTTTCCTGGATGGAAAATTCGAGAAAAAATTCAGGGTGTTTCAATTTCCGCGGGGGTTCGACATTTTTAAAGATATGATCGTTTTGATGGAATTCGATTCTAAAGGAAGCCCACCCTTCAACCTGTACACCTTCGATGGCAAAAAACAGGCGACGTTCGGCTCTTTGTACAAATTGAATTATAAGCTGTTTAAGCAGCTTGATAAATATATGGTAATCCATACGGCTCATGATGGGAAAGTGCTTTGCGACGATAATTATATCTATTTTATATCCTACTTATTCGGGGAAGTCTTTAAATATGATTCGAAAGGGAATTTGATTCAAAAGAAAAAAATCGAAGGGCTCGACGAGACCAATAATAATATCATCAAGTTAAATATCGACCGATTTTTCATTTCAGGTCAATCCCGGTCAAAGCCAAATAAGTACGGCTCGGGTACGGGTTTAAAAGCATCGTCTCTTTTCGGCGATGCCGCGATTCATGGCGATAGGATTTATCTTCTTCCTGCCAGCGGGGATTATGGGCAAATCCTGGCCATAGACAAAGATCGTTTTGCGGTAGAAAAAAAGTATACGTACCTGGAAGATGGGGATTCGGAAGAGTCATTTTTTACATCGGTTTATTTATGCATGAAAAATGATTCGAAGAATGGGAAACTGAGTTTTTTTATTTCAGGCTTCAATAAAGACGACAATTATATCTGGTGGTATACCGCCGGGGATAATGTGCGATAAGGAGGAGAAACCATGAATATCAAACGCATGATTCTTATATTTTCATTAATTTTGTTTTTAACAGGAGTTTTTAGTATTGTTTTCGGGGCGGGCAAGATTATAGGTCGGCTCAATTGCCAGAATGCAGTCTATCGAAATTTCGATTGCGGTATTCAATTTCATGATACCTGTTCGGACCAGGGGTTCTGTTCGGTCAACGGGTCTGTCACGGGCCAATTTTGCGTGATGACTTGTTATAATTATGAATGGTTGGACGATGAAACATGTATAAAAGATTCTTTGTCTGTAAGCTGCGGAAAAGTAATTCGGCAATAACATGTTTTTTATGCTGCATAGCTCGATGGCAGTAAACCCACGATTGAGAGTTCGAACAGCACGGATCCCATGAAGGTAAAAAATTTTATCAAGGAGATAACCAGGAGGCCGGAAGAGGGAAAAACACTGCTCTTTCATGTTTTCCTGTTGATAGTGGTCAGCGTCATCTGTGCCGTCGTATTTAAATTTGTATCCGGCACCCCTGTGCCGTTAATCGGTGAATTCGACCCGGGAAAAATTGCGGAGCCCCCAGGGTTAAAAAAAGCCCTGGATCGAAGCGGTATGGAAGAAATAGATGGAGAAAAGGTTTTAAATCTTATAGAGAACGATATGGCGGTTCTCCTGGATGCGAGAACCCCGGGTGAATATACAGCGGGGCATATTCCTTCCGCCATCCTGGAGGGAAAATCATTATCCCTGAGTGATGGAAGTAAAATCGTTATCGTCTATGGAAATACCCCGCAGGACCCGCGGGCAGGAAATACCGCCGAAGCACTTCAAAAAATGAGGGGCGGCATGATTTACGTATATAAAAAAGGTTTTTCAGACTGGTTAAGCCGAAAATATTTAATCGAAAAAGGAAATCCCGGGGGAATAAAGCGGTGAAAAGTAAAACAAAGAATATTTTTCAATTAAGGATATTTCAATCGATATGCCGTTTAGTGCTGGGGGGTGTTTTTATTTTGGCATCCATCGACAAATTGATTTACCCGGTTGAGTTTGCGCAGGTTGTGGCCAATTATCGAATCGTGCCGCCGGTATTTATCGGATCGGTTGCTCTTATTTTGCCGTGGATTGAGTTGGTGTGTGGGATATTTCTTATAGTGGGGGTATTTAAAAAAGCATCGGCAGTAATTCTTTCTATTTTATTGGCTATTTTCATATCTGCGATTTTTTCTACCCTGGTCCGGGGTATCTCCCTGGATTGCGGCTGTTTTAAGGCTTCCGCCGAGGCCGGGAAAGAGGCTATTAGCCCGTATTTATTAATTTTAAGAGATATAATGCTCTTAATCCCGGCAATAATTATCGGTTTAGAAAAGAACCGAGGGAAGGAGTGACGCGGGCGTGGAAAAAATCTGAAAAAAAGGGGACAGTCAAGAAAAATTCCAGTGGGCACCGACACGCTCTCTTAATGTATAAAGGAACTTTTTAAAATTATAAACATAATAAATACAGGTGAAATAATACCATGAATATTGCAAAAATTTTTTCTCGACCATTTCGCAGTCGCCGGCCAAAAAACGATAAACCCGACCGCATCGAGCGAATGAGCCCCCACGTGGTTTACTTGCCCCCTCACGGCGAGACCGACCGGCCCATCCTGGATGCGGCTGTCGGGAACAAATCCTCCCTCATCATCGATGCAGGCAACTCCCCCGCTCATGCGGGTTTGTTTATGTCGAAAATCAAACCGTTCCTCACCTCTCCCCCCTGTTACGTGTTGATTACCCACAGCCATTGGGACCACGTGTTTGGTTTCGATACCATGAAAATTTCCGGCTTAGCGCACCGGGAGACGATTCGAAAAATCGAGCAAATGGCGCGGTTGGACTACCGGGATGATGCCCTGGACCGCCGGGTGGCCGAAGGGACGGAGATTTCGTTTTGCACCGATTTTATGAAAAAAGAGATGTCCGAAGAGCAACGCGCTCAATTGGTTTTAAAATGCCCGGGAAACTCTTTCGACGATTCCATATCTCTCGACCTCGGCGGTGTCTCCTGCCATATCCGACATGTCGGCGGCGACCATGCCGACGATATATCCGTTGTTTATATCCCGGAAGATAAAGTCCTTTTTTTGAGCGATTCCACCTTCATGGATATTTACAGCGGACCCTGGAGCTATTCTCCCCAAAAGCTGCTGCCCCTCATCGATCGAATTTTAACTTTCGATGCCGAAATTTATGTCCGTTCACACTCGCTTCCCATCGACCGCAAAACCATGCACGAGGAATTGAAGGAACTTAAAACCTACGCCCAGGTTGTCGACCGACTAGGCGATAACCGACAAGAAATAATCCGTCTCCTGGAAACCATGGAAAATAAACCGCTAACTCCCGATCAATCGGAGCTCGTGGATTACTTCATCAACGGTATCCGAAAGGAGACTATAATAGAAAAATAGAAGGAGAAATAAAATGAATGACAATAATACTCTCTTTACCCTGGAATCCGACAGGTTGATACTTAGAAATTTAAGAGAATCCGACCTGGAGGATTTTTACGAATACCGCTGCCGACCCGAAGTCGCCCGGTTCCAACTCTGGGAACCCTTCGACCGCCAGGAGTCCCTGGAATATATTGTGAAATACAAGGATTCGCTCCCCGGCATCCCCGGCCAGTGGTTCCAACTGGGTATTGTACTCAAAGAAAAAAATAAACTCATCGGCGACTGTGCCATCAAACTATTGGAACATGAACCCCGGATCGCCGAAATCGGCTGCTCCCTCTCCACCGATTACCAGGGAAAAAGCATTGCCAAAGAAGCATTAACCCTGATGCTGGACCACTTCTTCCTAAAAACGGATTTAAACCGGGTGGTGGGAATTACCGACGCGGAAAATACGCCTTCCGTCCGGTTGATGGAAAGCCTGAAAATGAGAAAAGAGGGCCATTTCATCCAGGATATCTGGTTTAAAGGCAAATGGGGCGATGAATTTCAATATGCCATTCTCAAAGAGGAATGGCTAAAAAACCGAAATTTGAAAAAAGATCAAAAATAAGGAGATATATACGATGTCAAATCACGAAAAAAAAGAATTGAAAACCCCACCCGTACTGGAGGGGTATTTGTTCCCGGATTTTAATGAAGCCAGGAAAGCGAGGGATGAAAACCGGCTTCTTTCACTGAGAGTCGAAACCAGCTTAAAATGCAACCTGAAATGCGGGTATTGCTACAGGGAGAGCGGGGAAGCTTCACCCGAAGAAATGAGTTACGAGGAATTAATCGCGGTCATCGACCAGGCTTATCTCCTGGGCGCCCGGTCCATCGTCATTATCGGGGGAGGAGAACCCACGATTTATGAACAATTCCGTTCCCTGGTCACCCATATTCACTCCAAAAGAATGATCCCCGTGGTCATTACCAATTGCCAGACCATGACCAAGAGCCTGGCCGGTTTTTTATTCGAAAAAAACGCATCCGTATTGATTAAATTGGACTCCCTCCGGGAGAATGTGCAGGATACGTTGGTGGGCGTCGAAGGGGCTTTCAAACAAATTCAAAAAGGTTTGAGCAACCTGTTGGAAGCCGGTTTCGATTCTACTGGAAAAGTTCGACTCGGTGCATCTTTTGTGATCAACCGGCTCAATGTCGATGAATTGGAAGACGTATGGCGATTCTTAAGGAATAAAAATATGTTTCCCAACCTGGAAACGCTAACGCCGCATGGTCGGGCCGCGAATTACCCCGAGTGGTTATTGACTCAAGATGAAGTTCAAGCGTTGAAGTACCGGTTATTGGCCCTGGATGAAAAGGAGTACGGTTACACGTGGAATCCCTATACCCCTTTGATCGGGGCGGGATGTAGGCAGTTGGAGTACAGTTGCTGTATTACGGTCGAAGGTTATGTCAGGCCCTGTGCCGCTGTTCATATCGATCACCTCAATGTCAGGCCCGGTCACGAGAAGGCCGTCACCCTGGCCGATTCGATACATGACCCCTTTATCCATCGGGCACGTCATGCAGAAGAGTTTTTACAAGGAAACTGCGGGAAATGCGAGTATAAAACCAACGAGTGTATCGGGTGCCGAGGGTGCGCTTTTGCATTAGGCGTTTTAAACGGCATGGACATTTTCGATGCCATCGTCCTGGATGATCCCTACTGCACCAAATATAAGGAAGCTAATTAATTAAAATAAAATTCAAATTTCACAAAAAATTAAGGAGTTTAGCAATGAAACAATCAAACAAAGAATCCAAACCTTTGAAGGTCGTTAATTCCTACAACGAGTGGGATTTATTGGAGGAAGTTATCGTCGGGGTTATCGATGGGGCGATGGTTCCCCCCTGGCACGTCACGCTTGAAGCCACTATGCCTGAAAAACAGTGGGATTTTTACCGGCAAAACGGGGGAAAACCTTTCCCAAAGGAGAGAATCGAAGCAGCAAAAAGAGAATTGGATGAATTCGTTCATATCCTGGAAGCCGAGGGGGTTACGGTTCGACGCCCGGAGGTCCGGGAATATTCCAAACCCTATTCTACGCCCAATTGGGAATCTCAATGCGGGTTATATGCGGCAATGCCCCGGGATGTTATTTTTGTTGCGGGCGATGAAATCATCGAAGCCCCGATGTCCTGGAGAAGCCGCCACCTGGAAATCAACGGTTATCGTCCCCTGTTAAAGGAGTATTTCCACAAAGGCGCCAGGTGGACCTCGGTCCCTCGACCCGAATTGAGCGATGAATTATACAATTACAACTACAAAGAACCCAATGGGAACGGTCATATTAATTTTGTAATCAATGAATTCGAACCGACTTTCGATGCGGCTGATTTTATCAAATGCGGGAAAGATATCTTTTACCAGAAAAGCCATGTGACCAATAATTTCGGTATCGATTGGTTAATTCGTCATTTGGGAGATACCTTTCGTTTCCATGAAGTGAAAGCAAACGATAAAAGCCCGATGCACATCGATGCGACCTTCATGCCCCTGGCCCCGGGAAAAATCCTGGTCAACCCCGAACGAATCCTCTCCCTCCCCGACATGTTCGAGTCCTGGGATGTCATATATGCCCCGCAGCCGTGTATGTCGGAAGACCATATGCTATATATGACCAGTCGATGGATCAATATGAACCTTTTAATGTTGGATCACCAACGGGTCATCGTGGAAAAACACGAACATGCCATGATTAACGAATTGAAAAAATTCGGGCTGAAGCCCATTCCCTGCCAATTCCAGGATTTTAATTCGTTCGGCGGGTCGTTTCACTGCGCCACCATCGATATCCGGAGGCGCGGCGAACTTCAATCCTATTTTTAACCACACTACGTGTGGTTTTATTGCAGTGCCGTGGTATCGTACGATGCTCGCGGCTTGATCTGGCTCCGTTGGAACCTGGAATTCGTTCATCGGAGTTAAAAACTACGTGCCCATCACGGACGGGTTTTATTGCAGAGCCGTATCATTGTACGAGGCTTCGTGTGATGGTCTGCCTCTGTGTTTATTGCATATGGTTTTTTTGCATGCGGTTTAGCACAATAATCACGGGTTCGGCTTCTGTCCATAATGTCCATGCTGTCCATATTGTCCAGATTCTTGCCTATTGCCAATAGTCGAATAGTCAAAGAGTGCGGACCCAACTGTGAGAAAAGGAGAAATACTGTGAAAAAGATATTCAAATTGCCAATAATTGTAATTATGCTATTTATGATAGGGATACAAGCTGTACCCCTCACTACCCTGGAAGCTTCCGGCAGTGAAACCGGTACTCCACCCCAGGCTTCGGAACCTATTCATGTATCCCCGGTAAGTACCCGCATTACCGTCGATGGTGTGCTGGACGAAGAAGCCTGGCAAAAAGCCACGAAAATCGACCTGCTTTATGAATGGAGCCCGGGCGAAAATGTTCCTCCTCCTGTTCAAACGCAATGCTTCATCACTTACAACCGTTCATACTTGTTTATTGCGTTTCGATGTTCGGATCCGGATCCCCAGAAAATCCGGGCTCATTTAATGAACCGGGATGCCATCGGCGCTTTTTCGCAGGACGATTATGTCCGGGTTTCCATCGATTCGTTTAACGATGCGCGCCGGGCTTTCCAATTCTGCGTGAATCCCTACGGTGTGCAGGTTGACGGCATATATAATTCTTTAGCCGGTTTCGAGGATTTATCGTGGGATGCCATCTGGAATTCCGCAGGAAAAATAACCGATGCAGGTTATACGGTCGAGATGGCCATTCCTTTTCACCAGCTCCGGTTCTCTGCCAAACCCGGCGAACAAACCTGGGGGATCGACATCGAACGTTTCTATCCCCGTTCGGTTCTTCACTCCATCGGTTCGCACCCCCTGGATCGAGACAGTCAATACCCGATTTACCGGTACCATAAAATCACCGGGTTTCAAGGTATATCCGCCGGGAAAAATATCGAATTGGACCCCACGGTGACATTTCATCGCACCGATCAACGCCCCGATGATCCGCCCTTCGATATGCAGGCCGGGAAAATTAAGGTAAAACCGGGGCTTAGTGCCAAATGGGGGATATCTCCCAATTTAATCCTCAATGCGGCGGTAAATCCCGATTTTTCCCAGGTGGAGGCTGATGCGGCCCAATTGGAAATCAATACGCGATTTGCGTTGATGTATTCGGAAAAAAGGCCTTTTTTCCTGGAAGGGCTCGATTACTTTTCCACTCCCATCGATGCGCTTTACACCCGGACCGTTTATGAACCGTCCTGGGGGTTGAAAACCACCGGTAAAATCGGCGGCAATGCCCTGGGGGTATTTATCGCCTCGGACCGGTATAATAATTTGTTATTCCCGTCGAACCAGGGTTCCGATTCCACTGCTTATGAAGACCGGGTATTAAACGGTGTGGTGCGATACAGGCGGGATATCGGCAAAAGTTCTACTATCGGTGTGTTGGTTACGGGTAGGGATGGCCGGGATTATTACAACCATGTAGCCGGTATCGACGGGTTTATCGGTATTTCCAAAACCAAGAAATTAACGGTGCAATTCCTGGGGTCTGCGACGCAGTACCCGGGGAATATCTCTGCCGAATTCGCGCAGGAAACCGGGCGGTTAAACGGCAGTGCGCTTTATACTCAATTTCGGCACCGGGGGCGGGCGTTTCATTATTATCTTACGTATGAGGCGTTTTCTCCCCGGTTCAGGGCAGACTCCGGGTTTGTCCCGAGGGTGGATACTCGAAGAGCCGAATTCGGTTTTATTCCCTACATATGGGGGAAAAAAGAGGGATGGTTTCATAAAATGTCGTTTTTGTTCTGGGGCCAGCGAATTACCGATTTTCAAAATACCCTGACCAACCAGGATTTCGAGTTAGCCTATCAATATGAAGGGCCTCTTCAAACACTTCTTAGGCAGGCGTTTACGTTGAGAAAAGAATTGTTCCTGGGTACTGTTTATGATTTTCATACCATGGATACGCTGTTTGAGATCAAACCTGCGGGTGGAGTCGGTTTCTTTCTATTTGCCCGGTACGGCGGGGCCATCGATTATAATAATTCCCGGGCCGCTCATTCGGTTTATATAAATCCTGCCGTCGATCTCAGCCCGGGTAAGCACGTGAATATCTCCCTCAATCACACGTATGAAAGGCTTTCTGCGGAAGGGGAGCGAATTTACACTGCCAATCTCTTTCAAGCCCAGATCATATATAATTTCAATGTTCGTTCTTTCTTTCGGGCGGTTTTCCAGTACACCCATATCGATCGAAATCTCGATTTGTATGTATCCTCCGCCGAGCCCTTGACGAAAAAGCTGTTTACCCAGTTCTTGTTTTCATATAAGCTTAATCCCCAGACGGTTTTGTTCCTGGGATACTCGGACAATTATTCGAATTTTGTAAAGAGTATCGATATCACTCGAAAGAACAGGACATTTTTTTTGAAGATCGGGTATGCGTTGGGGTTATAGCCGGTTTTTGTTTTTCAATGCGGGCAATTCGGCCTGGATGCAAGATACCTGGCGCAGAACTTTTCGGAGTTTATCTTCGACGGTTCGTTTCTGTTCGGTCAACCGGCTGCTGTTAAACGTTTGTTCCACCACCGCTGCTTTTTCGGCGGTAGTCATGATATCTTTTAAAATGGCCGATTGTTCGTTCACCAGGTTGATTTTTTTTTGCGAATACAATCCGGACTCCGTCAATTTGCGTTTTTCCCATCGAAGTAAAACCATCTCTCGTCGGATATGAATTAGTTTAGCCAGGAAAGAGGGGGCATTTTTAAGTAAGTCCACGATCCTTGGGTTTAGATGATTATCGGTTTTTACTTCTTCCAGTTCCAGGCGGAAGTCTGCTTCTTTTAAAGATAGTCGTGCATCATCCACCAATAAGTCGGTTTCTTTATCGAAGATGGATTTTCCTTCTTTTAATAAGATAGAATGTTGATTTTTTAAATCCGATAGTTTACGTTCCAGGAAGGTTTTGACTGAATCCGGGGGTGTCTGCGCCGTTCGTTTCAGGCTCGACAGGATTTGTCCTGCCTCTTTTGCGGTCATCCCTGGGGGTATTTCCGGGCGGTAGAGCATTTCGATCATTTGTTCGGAAATTTGGGAGAGGATCGGGGAAGAATAATTATCCGAGTTGGCACGGATGGGCAGTGGATACAAATCGGAGTCCGGGTAAGGGGAGTGGCCGGGGAACCCCAATGCGTGCATTAATTCATGGATAATTGAAAAATGGCGGATCATGGGAGAGAGGACATTGCCGATATAAATTTTAACCAGGCGTTCTTTTTTTGCAAATTCCTTTTCCTGGTCCGTAAAATTAATTTTGCTGCCGGAGATGGTCATATTTCCATACCGGGCGATCCGGGTTTCGACCCGGATTTGATCGTCGTCCGCGGATAGCTGGACCACCCAATTATCTTGTAAATTGGACGTTTCGCCTATTTGCCCGACGATATCGGTTATCTCGGAAGATGGTGAAATTTCGACAATGATATTGGCGATTTCCAGGTTTGGGTCGTATATGAATTTATTTCTCCCGATTACCTGGTTGACGCGGTTGAAAAAGTTTTCCAGGGTTTTTCGGTCCAGGATAGTCACATGGCCTTTCGAGGTAATGGTAACCGTTTCTTCGAACCATTTGATAATTTCGCTGTTTTCTGCCAATTCTTTTTGATGCGGTATTTCCGGGAATATAGGCACGTAGGATTCTTTTCTTGTGAGAGGGCGGGTATCTTCGATCCCGATATAATTATCGGCAAAGGCGCATAAAAAACTTTCGATGGCCTTGCGGGAGTATTCATCGGGTGAATCGGCTTTTCCCGGGGCCAATGTATACGTGTAGGGGGGTAGGGGAGGGGTGGAACCCGGTTTTGTTTCGGCAGGAAAAAGGTCCTGGGTTTTGGATATAGAATAAAAAAGAAAAATAAGAAACCAGCACGATGTTGTTAATTTTTTGTTTTTCATTATTGTCTTCCTTTTAAATTTGGTAAAAATTTAGGTCTATTCTATTATAGCATAAATCGATGAATCGGTAAACGAATTGACAAGTTAAATGTGACATCGAAGAACGCTGTTATTTTGTTGAAATCCACACGTAGTGTGGCCGGTCTCATGATTTCGGACTGTTTTTTTTTAATTCATATTATATAATATGGGAAATCTAAAAAAGGAGGTTTGACCAATGAAAAAAACAATTTTAACTATCCTTGTATTTTTTGTATTGCTGGGAAACTATTTGGAAATCCCTGCAAAAACCACTGAGTTTGAATGGAAAACCGAAAACCAAAAAGCCATCGATTTTTTCAAGAAACAAGATTTCGAAAAAGCCGCTGCTTCCGGGGAGAACGCCTTAAAAATGGCAATCGAGCTATATGGCAATGTTCATCATAACGCAGCCGTATCCTGCAATAACCTGGCGGAAATATACGGCAGCCTTAAACGCTTTGAAGAAGCGGAATCGCTTTTTAAACGCGCACTGGAAATCGAAGAAAAACTATCGGGACAATACAAGTCAAACGTGGGCAGATACCTCTATAACCTGGCTAATCTCTATGAAAAACAAAAAAAATTCTCCCTGGCTGAACCGGTTTATCTCAAAGCCCTCGACATTTACGAAAAAAAACTCGGCCCTAAAGCCCCCCTTGTGCTGGATATTTTAACTAACCTGGCCAAAATTTCCCGCATCCTGGGCAAAAACAATGAAGCGGAAATCTATTTTGAACGAATTTTAGCACTAAATAAGGAACTAAAAGGGGATTCACACCCGGAAGTGGCCAGGATTCTGAACAACCTGGGCGCTCTCCATTACCAAAATGGAGATATGACTAAAGCAGAACAACTATTAATTCAAGCAGGAGAAACCAGCCAAAAATCCCCGGGAAAAAATGTGAAAGATATGGGGAAATACATCTCCAACCTGGCAGCAATCTATTATGCCCAGGGAAAAAGCGAACTGGCCGGCCCTCTCTTCAGGGAAGCCCTGGAAACCTGCGAGAAAAACCTGGGCAAAGATCACCCGGATTCGGCTCGCGCCATGTTCAACCTGGCGGCCTATTACTCCTCCAACAACCTTTACTCCGAAGCCGAACTACTCTTCAACGAAGCACTGCGAATCGACGAAAAACACCTGGGAAAAGATCACTACCTTGTAGGCGACGACCTGTCGGAATTGGGAAAACTCTATTATCGTCAAAAAATCTACAGCACGGCTGAATCCTTTTTCACACGGGCACTAAATATCAAAGAAAAAAACTGCGGCTCGAACCACCCGGGGGTTGCTGGATGCCTCGTAAACCTGGCATCGCTGTACTATTACCTGGGCAAATCCATCCCACCGGCAAGCCCCGTTTCTTCCCTCAGCCTCTCTAATCTGTCTCTTTCCCAATCCTATTTATGCCAATCCGAAAAACTCTTCAATAAAGCATTGAGAATTTTTGAGTCATCCCCGGCGGAATACATGGGGCTGATTATTTACAACTTGAATTACTTGATCGTTTTTTATGAAGAACAAAACCGCATCGAAGAAGCCCTCACCATGTATCAACGAATTGTAAAGATAGCCCAGGAGACTTATGGGCCCGATAACCCCATCTTTATACCGCTGTTAAGAAACCTGGCCGGCTTTTATTCCGACCACCGCATGTATATCGACGCTGAAAACATTTTTAAGCGAATTGTAGAGATTAATAAAAAAGGATACGGTGTGTTTCACCCGGGAACCGGCGATTCCCTGGAAACCCTGGCGAAGTTTTACCAGCAGCGGGGAGATTTCAATAATGCAGAGCGGTATTATCTCGAAGCCCTGGTTTCATTTCAAAACTGCCTTGGTCCCCAGGATCCCCGGTTGTCCATCTTGATGGGAGATATGGCGAATTTTTTCAAAGAACGTGGTCAATTCGCGCGTGCGGTTCCTTTGTATGAAGGAGCGATGGCCATATATAAGAAAATACTTTCCCCCGGCAGCCTCTACCTGGCAGAAATGCTGGAAACGATGGCAGAGGTGTACAAGAAAGCGAATAGAAACAAAGACGCGCGGGCTTGCCGTTCCGAGGCGCGAAAAATTCGCAGAAAAGGGAACAGTTAAAAATTCACCGATTCACCGAAGAATGACTTCCACAATTTCGCATTCTGTGTTAAAATCGACCCATAAAGATGAAAATGAAAGTAAAATCCTGGATTGGATTTGTTTTGTTAATGCACGTGATGTGGCTGCATCCTGGGGATGAGACTATTTATTTAAAAATGCGGCAAAAGATGGTGGAAGAACAAATATTTAAAAGGGGGATCGTGGACCCGATGATCCTGGATGCCTTCATGCGCGTGAAACGCCATCTTTTCGTGCGCCCGGAACTGCGAGATTTAGCCTATGAAGATTCCCCCCAGGATATCGGCGAAGGTCAGTCCATCGCCCAACCCTATATTGCCGCAGTCATGACTTTTGCGGTAGAACCGGATATGAGTAAAAAAGTCCTGGAAATCGGGACGGGCTCGGGTTACCATACGGCTGTATTGGCGGAACTGGTCAACCACGTTTATACCATCGAATTGGTGGCGTGGCGGGCCCAACTGGCCAAAAAACGGCTGGATGCGATGGGATACAAAAATATCTCCTTCAGGGTGGGCAACGGCTACGAAGGATGGAAAACATACGCGCCTTACGATTGCATCATCGTAACGGTCAACGAAGACCACATCCCTCAACCGCTCATCGACCAATTGGCCGTGGGGGGACGAATGATTATCCCGGTCCGCTATTCTTCCACAGTCCAGGAATTGATACTATTGGAAAAAATCGATAATAAAGGAGAATTCAAGAAAATGAACCTGATTCCCATTCAAATGGTCCCGATGATCAGAGGAAGCGAACGGAAATGACGACAAACACGGGAGAATTTTTAAACGATCTGAGCCCGGTACAAAAAGAAGCGGTTTTATATTTCGATTCACCACTCATGGTTATCGCAGGCGCGGGCTCGGGTAAAACCAAAGTGATTACCAACAAAATAGCCTACCTGGTGATGGAAAAATCATTTTCACCCCACCAGGTTTTGGGCGTTACGTTTACCAATAAAGCCGCCGATGAAATGAAACGGCGCATCGAATCCATCACGGGTTTAGAGGCGAGATTATTCAATATTTCAACCTTTCATTCCCTGGGTTTGCGAATTTTACGCGAATCCGGCTCCGCTTTCGGTTTCAACTCGGAATGGCAGGTCCTGGACGACCAGGACCAGAAAAAAATCCTGGAACGGATCATCAAAGAAAATTTCAACCACTTTACCAACGATATGCGCGACAATGTCCGGCGAAAGATCGGGCTGGCAAAAATGGAACTGATCTATCCCAATAATAAGGAATTTCTCTTGCAAAAAGGTTTTAACTACGATCAAGCCAAGATTTTTTCCCTCTATTACGATTTCCAGAAGAGCAATAAATTGTGGGATTATGAGGATTTGATTTCACTGCCGGTAAAATTCATGCAAACCCATGAAGAAATCCGGGGTAAATACGCGGACCGCTTTCGTTATGTGGTGGTGGATGAATTCCAGGACACGAACCCGAACCAATACGAATTGTTAAACCTGATAGCGGGGGAGCACAAAAATGTAACGGTAGTGGGCGATGACGACCAGGCGATCTATTCATGGCGGGGGGCGTGCATCCGTTACCTGCACCATTTCGAAAACGACTTCCCGGGGACGCGAATTCTCAAACTGGAACAGAACTATCGCTCGACCAAACCGATATTGGATTTTGCCAACCGGCTGATTTCCCGCAATACGCTTCGAAAGGCGAAATCGATGTGGACGAAAGAAAGCTCAGGGAACCCGGTATTCGTTTTAGATAACCGGTCTAAAGACGATGAAGCGAGGCAAGTGGCGGAATTTGCCTTGCGACTGAAAGAAGAAAACCCCGATTTGCTGCCGCTGGCGGTTTTGTACCGGATCAATTCGCAGTCCCTGGCTTTTGAAACGGAATTCGTCCGCAGGAATATCCGGTTTAAAATCATTAAAGGACTTCGCTTTTTCGACCGGAAAGAGATCAAAGACAGCCTGGCACTGTTGAAATTGACCCTCAACCCGGATGACGATCTCTCCTTTTTGCGAATGGTGGATTTTTTACCGCTGGGAATCGGGATTAAAACCTTAGATGAACTGTCGTTACTCTCCAAAACCAACGGGACGTCGCTTTTCCGCACCTTTCAACAGGAAATGCGGGATAAATTCAATTCGAAACCGATTTTTTCCATCATAATGACACTGCACCAGCGGTTGACAATGCAACCGGGAAGTGAAACGGACGGGGCGAACGGGAAATTGGAATTGGAAGAGGCATTGAAAATCCTCCTGCGGGAATCGGGTTACCGGGGATCGCTGGACAATAAAGGAGAAGAGAGCCGGTTACTCAATATCGATGAATTGATCGCGTTTGTAAAAAAATGGCAAGAGTCCAACCCGGGAGGTTCCTTTGCCCAATTGGCGGATTATATGAGTTTGGAGGGTGGAAAAGAAAACGAGTCGGGGGATTCGGATATACCTGTACTTCTCTTGACCATGCACAATGCGAAAGGGTTGGAGTTCCCGACAGTGGTCGCAGCGGGAGTCAATACGTTTTACCTGCCGTTTTACCTGCGAAAGGACCCGGCAGACATCGAAGAAGAGCGCCGGTTATTTTATGTTGCATCCACGCGGGCCATTAAGCAATTGGTTATTTCCATCGGTTCCGAGCGCCGGTCGCAGTTTCTTTCCGATATAAACCAGGCCCTGTACTCGATGGCGTACTCGGTCGACGATCTCATCAATTACCTGGGGAACACGACATCTCCCGGGCAAAACGCACGGCTTCGGGCTTTATTGGGCCAGACTTCCCAAAACAACGAGGAGCGTTATGTGGAGCATAAAATTTTTGGGCGGGGAAAGATCATCAGTGCGATGGGTAAAGATAAATACCTGGTCGATTTTGTGGGCCGGGGTGAAAAGGTGATCGATGCATCGCTGGTCCCCCTTACGTTTTTGTGAATAGGACAACGGAAGGTAAGCCCCTATCCGGGGCAAAGGCTTAAAAGATAAGAAAGTCGTAGTCGCTTTCCAGGACTTTTTGGTCCATAAAAGACCGTTCATTTTTCCAGAAATCCAGGGGTACGGAGTGAAATGCGTCGACGATATCATGGTCGAACTGGAACCCGGAGTGTTTCTTTAATTCTTCGGAAGCGGTTTCAAAGCTTAAAGCGCTGCGGTAGGGTCGTTCGGAGGTCATGGCATCGACGGTATCGGCCACAGCGAATATTCGAGCCCCCAAGGGGATATCGCTTCCTTTCAACTCCCCGGGGTACCCGGTGCCGTCCATTTTTTCATGGTGATGGAGGACGATTTGGGCGGCTTCTTCCAGGAATTCGATTTTGTGGAGAATCTTATAGCCCACCAGGGGGTGAGTTTTCATGACTTCCCATTCGTCAGGGGTTAATTTCCCCGGTTTTTTTAAAATAGCATCCGGGATTCCTATTTTCCCGATGTCATGAAGTAGGGAGCCGTATTCCAGTAATTTGAGTTGTTTTTCATCTTTAAGGCCCATCAATTCGGCGATCTTCAGGGTATACCGAACCACACGAAGGGAATGACCCTGGGTTTCTTCGTCCCGTGTATCAAGTGCAGTAACCAGGGCCCTGAGGGTGAATATGTATGTTTGATCGAGTTTATACAAAGCGGTTTTTAATTCCATAGTACGTTTGGCCACCATATGTTCAAGTTCTTTCTGGTATTCTTTGTTTTCAAGGATCAGTCGACGTTTTTCAATAGCTTTTTTGGCGATAAGCCCTACTTCCGTGAGTTTGAAGGGTTTGGCGACATAATCATAAGCGCCTTTGGACATGGCGGATATAGCGGATTCGATATCTTTAACAGCGGATATCATGATGACCATGACGTCGCTGTCGATCTCCTTAATTTCTCCCAGGAGGTCGAGGCCTGTTTTCCCGGGCATGCGAATATCGGACATGACCAGGTCTATATCCGGGTTGGTTTGGAATAGAGTTAAAGCTTCATAAGCATTGGATGCCAGGAGGCACTGGTACCCTTCTCCTTCGAGAAAGTCTCCCAGCAATTCTCTTATATCTGCTTCATCATCAGCGATTAATATTTTTCCACGCACTATCGTTCCGTTGGTTTTTTTAGTCGAGGTAGGGAAATATTTTTTTTTAACCCTTACTCGTTTAACGTTAATTTATACCATAATGGGGGAAAAAAACCAATACTAAAATTAAAAAATGAAAAAAAGGGGCGGTCATAATATTTGAACGCCCCTTTCTTCAATGCTGATGCAATGATTTTAAAAAAATTTTCTTCACCCATAAAAAATTTTGGGGTGGTAAGATTTATCCTTACGCAGTAAAACGTATAGACGTTTTAACGTTTATTAATGAAGGAAATCTTTAGCTAATTTTTTTAATTCGTCGACTTTATCGAGCCGTTCCCAGGGGAAAGTATCTCTTCCGAAATGGCCATAAGAAGCGGTATTAGCATAAATGGGTCGTTTGAGATTTAATTTGGTTAAGATTTCCCTGGGTTTGAGGGGGAATACTTTCCGGATTAATTCGACGATTTTATCTTCATCCATTTTGCCGGTATCGAAGGTGTTGACATTGATAGACACGGGGTCTGCAACGCCGATGGCGTAAGCGATCTGGACTTCGCAGACATCGGCCAGTTCGGCAGCTACGAGATTTTTTGCGATATAACGGGCTACATAAGCGCCGGATCGGTCGACTTTGGAGGGGTCTTTCCCGGAGAAAGCGCCGCCGCCGTGACGTCCCATTCCGCCGTAAGTATCGACGATTATTTTACGCCCGGTTAAACCGGCATCTGCTTGAGGTCCACCCATTACGAATTTCCCGGTGGGATTGACATAGAATTTGGTATCTTCGGTTAGCCATTCGCTGCAGATGGGCTTAATCACGTGGGTAACAATATCTTTTTCTATTTCGTCGTGGCTGTGTCCATCATCATGCTGGTTAGAAATAACAACTGTTGTGACATGCAAGGGTTTCCCGTTTTCATATTCGACCGTGACCTGGGATTTTCCATCCGGTCCGAGGTAAGGGATGATATGGGCCTTTCTCACTTCAGCCAACCGCATGGTTAATTTATGAGCCAGGTTTATCGGTAATGGCATATATTCCTTGGTTTCGTTGGTGGCAAAGCCAAACATCATTCCCTGGTCGCCAGCGCCTTGTTCGGTGAAGTATCCTTCGCCTTCGGTAACACCCATGGAAATGTCCGGCGATTGTTCTTCGATATGAACAAAAACAGCGCATGTTTCCCATTCGATTCCAAAGCTGGATTTGGTGTAACCGATTTCTTTCAGTTTTTGCCTTACGATGGTGGGGATATTAACATATCCTTTGGTGGTTAATTCGCCGGCAACGACGACAGCGCCGGTTTTGGTAAGGCATTCGACTGCGACACGAGAGTCTGGGTCCTGGGAAAGGCAGGCATCTAAAATAGCATCGGAGAGTTGGTCGCATACTTTATCCGGGTGCCCTTCAGTAACAGATTCTGAAGTAAAAAGGTATTTTCCTTTTATCATAATGACCTCCATCATTTATAAATTGGTTTATGGTATCAAAAATTCCAGTTTTCGTCAATTAAGGTATGTCCTTGTTTTTTGAAGTTTTGATTTTTTAAAAAAATCGACTTATTTTGATATTTTATTACGATGCAGCAGGGTGGGGGGGAACAAAATAAAGTAAATTTTTTCGTAAGCGATCCTTAATTATAATACAACTTCGATTTTTTTTCAACTGTTGGGATAAAAAAAATGGAACAGGGGGGCGATTTTATTCGCCCCCCTGTTCGGTTACAGTGCTGCATAGCGTTTACCTGTTGTCGATGTATAAATGGTAAATGGTTAGTTGCCTTCCAGGATGCGGATCGCTTCTTCCAGGGTATTACCGTGAATAGTAATCGCACTGATGGCATTGCACATGTTTACGGCTTCGATAAAGGATTTTTGGTGGATATTGCGGCCGGTGGCATTGCCGGAGACGTTGGCGATGTGTATTTGGTCGTAGAGGCTTTTGAGGAAGGTTTTGGGGTCTGTGCTGGAGCCGCCGGCACAAATGACTTTTGTGCGGCCGGCAGCCTTGACTGCGGGGATAAGGAGTTCAGCAGAAGATTTTCCATCCTTTTTCGGGGCATTGACTTTCACAAAATCGCTGCCGAGGCAAGCAGCAACACCGGTGGCACCGGCGATTATATCCGGGTCTTTTTCATCCTTTATCGATTTACCGCGTGGATAAATCCATAAAACGCTGACTAACCCGGCTTGATGGGCTTTATATACTGCCTGTGCTGCTTCGCGGATCATCACGTTTTCGAATTCGCTGCCGAGGTAAATCGTGTATCCGACACCGACGATGTCTAAACCCGTATTGCGCTTAAATTCCACGACTTGTTCCACATCCATCATCTGGAGCGAGAGCGGATCTTTTTGCTCGGTCTTCACCAGGTGGGTTTTGGAATTCAGTTTCACCAGGTATGGAATTTCGGGATAATCGCTGCCGTACATGGAGATCAAACCCATTTGGGCTGCAAACACGCCGATTTCCGAAGCATCTGCGATTTTGAACAGGTGTTCCGGGCTGTTGTCATCGGGATGAATGCCTTCGCCGTAGAAATCCTCGTTCAAGTGCTCTATTTTTTGATCCCCGGCAAACAGCATTAGCCGGTTTGAGCCATGAGTCATCAACTCATAATTGTTGAGATATTCATTGATGTTCCCGTTGGGAACATCGGATGGTATCGATATATTTTCTTCCATTAAACTGTTACCTCCTTAATGAAAATTTATCTTATTCTTACAGGTATAAAACGGCTATAGTAAAATGGTTAAAGCGATGGTCGGAACCAAAATATTCATATTATGAGTCCCGGGCATCCCGGCATTGGGTTCGACTTCCTGGTAACTGATGGTGACTTTTTTACCGAAGCTGTATTCGATCCCGAAATCCAGTTTGATGGATTTGGATTGAAAGCCGAGGCCGAAGGTAAGCCAATTGTAGGCCAATTCCGGGAGCAAGATATTCATGGTACTCTTGGGCGATGGGTTCATATCATAATAATATCCCCAACGGACGGCCAGTTTTTCTTTTAATTTGTATTCGAAGCCCAGTCTCAATTGTAAGGCATCTTTCCATTTCAATTCGAAGTTAGCGGTATCCTTCATGACCACTTTCCATGCATTATTGGAGAAAGTAATGGGGATGGATGTCAATTCTTTCCAATTGGTATAATGGGCATCTGCCGTAACGGTTAGTTTTGCGGTGGGTTTAACGGCGACTCCGAAGCCGATCCACATAGGCCATGAGGCTTCGCGTTCAGCGTCGTCTTCCTGGGGCAACCCGGCCAGTGCCAGGGCGGGAACTTTGGATTTACCGCTGAGTTTTGCTTTGAAAGGTGCTTTAAAAGTTAAACCCACACTAAATTTATCGGAGGGTTTATACAGCATCCCGAGGGTAGCGCCGAGCGCCAAGCCGTCCAGGTCTTCTTCGTATTGACCTAAGCCGGGTAAGGGGCGTTTTACTTTTAATTTGCCGTAGTTTACGTTCAAGGTTGCACCTACCGAAAACTTATCGGTTACTTTAACGGCAATGGCAGGAGATACTGTAATGATTGCTAAAAAACTCTCCCATTTAAAAGTCATCCCATTGGTCAGTAGCTTTAACTCTTCGCCCTTCCATTCCGCACCCACCCCGGATGGAACATACGCATATAATCCCAGGGTTACTCGTTCCGATACGGGTTTGAAAAAACCGATTGCCCCGGAAATATAGTGGTTTAGAACGGTTTTCGTATCGATGGGGGGTAGGCCGGCCACGGGTAGTGTCAAATTGTATTTCCCAAAAGGAATCAGGTCTACTCCCATTAAAGCCAGGTTGGTTGATTTCATCTGGGTTAAGCCTGCGGGGTTAAAGAATACGGCACTGTAGTCGTCGGCAAGTCCGACAAAAGCCCCGGCCATAGAGACTGCTTTTGCGCCGTTTCCATTCAAATTCAGCCCATTGGAATATAGGGCAGGTGAAAAAACCGCTGTCGCGATCAACATTACTACTAGACAAAAATAACGTTTCATTCGTCCTCCTATTAGTTGATGAAAGTAAAAGTATAATAGAAAATAGAATTTTTTGCAAATAGGATTGTCATTTTGTTTTATTTTTTGCGAGTTGGAAAAAAAAGCCGCACTACGTGTGGGTTTATTATGGCGCGGCGCGCCATCCGGCGGCTTCCTGAATGGTCAGCCGCCCCGCACGGCGGGGATTTATTATGACGCAGAGCGTCATCCTGCGGCTTCCTGAATGGTCAGCCGCTGCATTCCTGGTAATTGATAATTCATTTTGGGGACAAAAAAGGGGACAGTCAAGAAAAATGCCAAACGCGCGTTGAAGAACGATCAAGGAAGATTCGAAGAATTGGGATTACGCCTTGAAGTGGACCGACCGAATGAAAACGCCAAAGGTTTGACCCAACAATCGACGGTAGATCGGAAAAGAACCTTTGAAGGCTTTCACAATTACATTATCACCCTGAAGGAAGTATGCAGACTGGAGTTTTCAGATCGGCGGCAAGGTTTACAAATTTGGTCGTTCTTGGGGAATTTTTTTCAATCTTCCCGGAATGGTATGCCACATTTGAGGAATGGTATGCCACATTTTGTGAATGGTATGCCACATTCGAGGAATGGTATGCCACATTTTGTGAATGGTATGCCACATTCGAGGAATGGTA
>Ga0105104_10000281_pt1 | contig 38596 bp, 32 predicted proteins | sample PPLLaktember2015_3_FD_87034 | JGI IMG/M metagenome (GOLD analysis project Ga0105104, IMG submission 87034) | Freshwater sediment microbial communities from Prairie Pothole Lake near Jamestown, North Dakota, USA - PPLs Lake P7 Core (6) Depth... | ecosystem: Environmental > Aquatic > Freshwater >... | reverse complement strand
TGGGACTGCCCACCGTCGTGTACGGCCCGCCGGACACGGTCGAGCGCTTCACGTTGTAGCTCGTCGCTCCCGAGGAAGCGGTCCAGCTCAGCGACACCTGGGTGTTGCCCGGCGTCGCGGTGAGACCCGTGGGCGGCTGTGGCGTGGCTGCTTGCGGCGTCGCACTGGCCTGGCTCGAGTTGGCGCTGGCACCGCCCGCGACCGGCCCCCCGGTGTAGGTCGCCGAGACGACGTAGTGGTAGGTCGTGCCGTTGGTCAGGCCGGTGTCGACGAAGCTCGTGCCCGCCGAGCACCCCACCGTCGCGTACGGACCGCCGCTCACGGTCGAGCGTTTCACCTGGTAGCCGGACGCCCCGACCGAGGCCACCCACGACAGCGACACCTGCCCGCTCCCGGGCGCCGCGCTCAGGCTCGTCGGGGGCGCGAGGGTGACCATCAGGGTCGTCGAACCCGTGTGGGTCAGGGTTCCGCTGGTCCCGGTGACCGTGAGGGACAGCGCATAGGGCACGGCAGAGGCCGTGGTGTTCATCGTCAGCGTGGACGAGCCCGAACCGGTGATGGTGGAGGGGCTGAATCCCCCACTGGTCACGCCGCTCGGGAACGGGGCCTCGCTGGCCACGGTCAGGCTCACCGGGCCGGTGAACCCGGAGACCGGAGTGACCGAGACGGTGAACGTCGTCGACTGACCCGGATTGACCAACCTGCCTGAGGGGCTGACCGAGATGTGGAAGTCCGGCGTCGCGGGCGTCACGGTGACGATCCGCGTCGGTGGGCTCGGATCCGAGTTCCCGACCGCGTCCACCACCGTCAGCGAGGTGGTGTACCTGCCCGGGGTGTTGAAGGTGACGTTGCCCGGGGTCTGCGCCGTGGAGGTGGCCGGCGAGCCGCCGGGAAAGACCCAGGAGTACTTCGCGGCCGCGGTCGCGGTGCCGAACGAGACGGACGAACCCGCCGGGATGGTCACGTCGGTGGCGGGCGAGGCGATGGCACCGAGCGGCGGAGAGGTGCCGTACGTCGTCAGCTTGATGAACTGTGCCTTGGAGGGCACGCCGGCGCTGTCGATGAGGAACAGCATGTAGTACCCCGGAGGGGCGACCCCCCCGCCCGGGGGCGAGGTGAGGTTCAGCGTCCCCGAGCCGCTGCAGGGAGGCTGAGGCGACGGACCACACAGCCCGATGAGCCGTTGCTCCATGTCGAAGGCGTGGGTCACCGAGCCGGGCTTGACCAGGGCCGCGGAGCTGATGGGCGAGCTGGCGGTGTAGGTGACCGAGAACTGCGCGCCATAGCCGATCGTTCCTGACGCCGGGTTGATGCCGGTGATGTTCGGTCGACCGGTGGTGATCAGTCGGTCGCTCGAATCGAAGAGGTACGCCGGGGTGTAGATCTCGATGGCCGCCAGGTAGGTGCCCCGGTTGGCCGGGTTGCTGCCGATGCTCATCACTCGCGCGTCGGGCAAGAGCAGCGACGCCGAGTGGTACAGCCGCGAGTACGAGGCGACACCGGCCGAGCTGAAGGTGTTGGAGGTCGGATCGTAGAGGTCCGCCGCCTTCCCCGGCCCGTCGGGGGCCTCGTTGTTCACCGACCCACCATGGGCGAGCACCTTGCCGTTCGGCAGGATGACCGCGTCCAGCTGGATCCGCCCGGTGGACATGTTGGGCCCTGGTGTCCACACGGGTGAGGCGACGGAGAGGTCGATGATCTCGGTCGTGCTCGTGGCGGGGTTGCCACCTCCGAAGTTCATCACCCTGGGTGTGTACGCGGGAGGGAGGAGCGGCAGGATGACGCTGGTCCCGTAAGAGCGGTTCCGGGTGATGGCGGTGGAGGCCGTCCAGGTCCTCGGCACCGGATCGAAGATCCAGGCAGTCGAGTTGGTGCCGCCACTGCCCTGGCCCGAGTAGAAGACCCTGCCGTTGGGAAGGACCGACAGCCGCGGATACAGCGGTGGAGTGAACGGTGCCGCGACCGGGCTGAGCCAGCCGGGGCCCGCGTTCTGAAGATCGTAGATCTCGACCGTGTTGCTGGTTCCGCCGGTCTGGCGGAGACCGGAGAAGGCCATCACCCGCCCATCGGCCAGCGTGGTCGCCGTGGCGTACCAGCGCCCGTCCACCATGTTCTGCGACTGCACCCACTGGTTCGTCACCGGGTCGAAGAACGAGGCGCGGCTCTCTCCGGTGAACGAGTAGTCGCTGGTCCCGCCCACCACCAGCGCGCGGCCATCGGGCAAGGCCGCCGTGCCGCTGCAAAACACGTCGTAGGTGAGCTCCTCGACCACGATGCTGCTCTGGGTCGGCCCGGTAGGGTCCCAGAGCGCGGCGCGGTAACTCTCCGAGCCCTCCGAGTTGTTTCTCGCGTCGTTCTCCGAGCCAGCGACGATCAGCACCTGCCCCGAGCGGAGGAGCGTGGCGGAGATCGGGTTGATCGGCATCTGGTACGGGAGCGTCACCCACTCGCCGGTCAGATGGGGAACGGTGACGGCGCAGGTCTGCGCGTGCGCAACTCCCGGGAAGCCAGCGCCTGCTGCGAGCGCGAGCGCTGCGACGATGAGGCGGGATCGCATCGTCTCCTCCTTCCGGGGAGGCCGGACTGTGGTCGAGAGGGCGCGGAGAGTACACCCGGTCGCACCTGGCGGAACGCGGGTGCCGAACGACCCGCTCTCGCCCTCTTGCGGGGCAAGACCGACTGACGCGGCGCATCGCATGCGGTGCGTCGCCGTCGAGCAGCAGGTGTCGAACCCCGTCGGTCTCCGGAGGAACGGGGCCTAGTCGCCGGTGAGCTTCACCGTCGCCAACGCGGACGCGCTCTTCCGGGAGGGCCCTTCGGACAGCGCCTTCCAGCGGACGGCCGGCGCGTCACCGGGCCGGCGATGGGCTTCTGAACGTCACGAGCCCTTCCGGGGCCGCTCCCGGGCGACCCCCACCGTCAGCCAGGCGTGGAGGTCGAGCGTCACCGGGCCCGTCCCGAGCTTCCCGGCAAGCGTGGAACCCACCTTGTCCGCGATGGGAGCCCACGCTTCCTCCCCGAGCCGCTGGCGGGCCAGCACGGCCGGCACGAGCGTGCGCTGCATGGATTCCCACAGCGCGGCCGCCGACGGGAACGGGACCTGAGTCGAGGCCGGGTGGACCCTCACCTCGTCGAAGGCCTGCCCCATCTCCGCGCGACACGCCTCCTCGGTGACGAGTGGCGGGGGCTGGCTCGGCGGACCGCCGTCCGGCGGGAGCGCCTGCTGGAGGGCACCGAAGAGCGCGCTCACCGCCGGTGACCGCTCCATCGGTTGCCAGCTCGAGATCACCGCCCGCGCTCCGGGCCGGAGGATCCTCCGGAGCTCGGCGAGACCGCGTGCCCGATCCGGGAAGAACATGAGACCGAAGAGGGAGAAGGCGGCCTCGTGGGTACCATCGGGGTACGGGAGAGCCTGCCCATCGCCGACGCACGCATGGATGCCGCTCACGCCGCGCTCGCGCGCCCTCTGCTCCAGGAGCGCGATCATCTGCGGGGAGAAGTCGATCGCGTCCACGGCGAATCCTGCGCTCGCGGCGAGGAGCGCGAGCGTGCCCGGACCGCAGGCCACGTCCGCCAGCCGAGCGCCCGCCGGCGGAGCTGCGAGGCGCAGCGCCTCCTCGGTGAAGCTCCGGAGGGTGGGCACGGTTTCGGCCTCGTAGGCGGAGGCCACGAGGTTCCACGTCGTCGGGGTGGCGGACGGGCTGATCTCGGGCATGGTCGGCTCCCTCGACCGGATCTACGCACGAGCTGCACGCCTCGACGAACTCTCAGGGGCGCGACTCGGCGGAGAGGTCAGCCCGCCGACGCCTCCGGGGGCCCTGGCTCATGAGGGCGCGGACGCGTCCTGGCGCACGGGCGGCACGCCGGGCGTGTGCCCGCGCTGGGCTGTCGCTCACATCTTCTGCTGCTTCGCCGGCTCGAGGCTCTTCGGGGCGGGTTCCTCCGCACCGCCTCCGACGAGACCGTGCCGCCGGAGCGCGGCCGGGAGCCGCTCGGGCAACACCGAGCTCACCTTCTTGCCCGCCTCGCCCATGAGCTCCGGCAGCTTGGAGGCGAGCTTCCGTCCCAGCGGCGTCCGGTAGAAGGCCACGAGCTCCTTCAGCTCCGCGGTGGTGAAGCGCTGGGCGTAGAGCTCCGCGGTCCACTGCCTCATCTCGGCGTAGGGGACCACCTCCAGGAGAGCGGCCATCATGCGCTTCCGGACGTCCGGCGGAAGCGGCTTGCCGTTCGCCCGGGCCTGCGCCTCCAGCGGAGGGAGCATCTGGTCCATCATCTGCTGCAGCCCGCTGCGGTAGGACGGCTCCGGCTGCACGAGCTCGACCAGCTGGAGCGCCACCGCGCGCTGCTCCGCGAGCTCCGGATGGCTCGCGGCGGGATCGGCGCCGAGCAACAGGACGAGAACGAGGGCTGGGCTCATGCCCTGGAACAGAGCACGATCCTGACCGGGCACGGCATCCGCGGACTCAGCGCGGGGGCGGGTCTGGCCGCATGTAGGTGAGGACGTGGTGCGTCAGGAGGTTGCCTCGCACGTCCGTGACCGACGCCTCGCCGTAGAGGATGCGCCGGCCGGCGCGGAGGATGCGCGCCTCGGAGCGGAGGTCCCCCAGCGTCGCCGGCCGCAGGAACGACGAGCTCATCTGGAGCGTCATCGCCGAGGGGTCCTCGCCCATCACCGTCATTCCGGCGATCCAGAACGAGACGTCGGCGAGGGTCATCGCGCAGCCGCCCTGGAGCACGCCGCCCGGGCGCTCGAACCCCGGCTGGAACGGGAGCAGGAGGCTGGCGGACCCCGGCCCGACCTCCTCTACCCGGTACCCCCACCACCGCCCGAAGGGGCTCTCGTCGATCATCCGCTGCGCGACGTCGACGGTGATCAGCGCCTCTCCGAGCATCGTCTCGTTCCTACTTCGCAGGCGTGGGTGCGGCCGGGGTCGCGGCAGGCTTCTCCGCGGCGGCGGGTGCGGGCGAACTGTTTTCGTTCCAGATGTCCCGGTGCAGCAGCCAGGTGCCCCCGACCTTCTTCCACAGCACCAGCGCCTTGCCCTCCGGACCCTTCCCCGAGGCGTCCTCGAGCTTCCAGCTGCTCACCTCGAGCGCCAGGTTGCCCATCGCGTGGACCTCGCGGGTCTTGAAGGTGATCTTCTTGAATTGCGAGACCAGGCTCGCAAAGGCCTTCTCGATCCCCTCGCGCCCCTTCACGGGAGGCGAGCCGGGAGGAAGGATCTCCCCATCGGTGGTATAGAGCTTCGCGACAGCGGCCGCGTCGCCCTTCGCCAGGGCCTCCGACCACTTCTTGAGCCCCGCCTCGATTCCTGCCTTGGCTCCCCCATCGGAAGCCCAGGCTGCGAGCGGAACGGCGCAGACCAGCATCAGCATGGTACGGCGCATCGGGTCCTCCTCCGTTGAACGATTGAACGACGGTCGCCAGTCAACCACAGTCCCCTGTTTGCATGCCCCGCCGCCTCCCCCTGTTCGCCACCGCCGCCCGCGGGACCGAGGAGCTCCTCGCCGAGGAGCTCGCCGAGCTGGGCGCGGTGCGGGTCCGGGCCGACCGTGGCGGCGTCCGGTTCCTCGCCAATCTCCACGAGGCGCTGCGCATCGCCCTTTGGTCGCGCATCGCCATGCGCCTGCTCTGGCCATTGGCCGAGGCCGAGGCTCACGGCGCGCAGGGACTCTATGACGCAGCCCACGCAGTTCCGTGGGAGGAGCATCTCGATCCGGGCGCGACGTTCGCGGTGGAGGCCACGCTGCGCGATTCGGAGCACACCCACTCGGGCTTCGTCGCCCTCAAGATCAAGGACGCGCTGGTGGACCGGCTCCGCGAGCGTCGTGGGGAGCGGCCGGACGTCGACACCCGCCGGCCCGACGTGAGCATCGTTGCGCACCTCGCGGGGACCCGGCTGTCGCTGTCGCTCGACGTCGCCGGCGCGCCGCTCAACCAGCGCGGCTACCGCGTGCGCCCCACCGTGGCGCCTCTCAAGGAGACGCTCGCCGCCGCCATCCTCCATGCCGTCCGCTACAGCGGAGACGAGCCGCTGGTGGACCCGATGTGCGGCTCGGGGACGCTGGTGATCGAGGCGGGGCTCATCGCGGTGCGCCGCGCCCCGAACCTCCATCGCCGCTTCGGCATCGAGCGCTGGCCCTCGCTCGGTCCCGAGGCCCGGGCCATCCTCGAGCGGCTCCGCGCCGAGGCGCGCGCGAACGAGCGGCGCGCACCCTTCCCCATCCGCGGCTTCGACCGGAGCACGGAGGCGGTGGAAGCCGCCCGGGCCAACGTTCGCGCCGCGCGGCTGGAGAGGGAGGTCACTCTCACGACCGCCGACGCGACCCGCCCGCTTCCGCTCGGCGAGGTCGACCACGGGCTCCTGGTGACTAATCCGCCCTACGGCGACCGGCTCACGCAGGGAGGGCAGAAGGGGATGAAGACCTTCTACTTCCAGCTCGGGGAGCGGCTCGGCGGACTCGCCGGGTTCCGGATGGCGATCCTCTCCGGGAACCCAGCCTTCGAGGCGGCGTTCCACCACCGCCCGCTCCGACGACGTCCTCTCTGGAACGGCCCCATCGAGTGCACGCTCCTCGAGTACGCCCCCCGCGCCGGGCGGACGCCCGGAGATGCGCCGCCGCACCACGGTCGATCCGGCTCGGCCGCGCCCCGCCTGTCAGACCCGGGGCTCGCCCCGACGGAGAAGCCGGCCGATGTTTCCCCGGTGCGTCCAGAGCATCGCCGCGAAGAGCACCGAGACCAGCCCCGCCGAAGCGACGGAAGTCCCGGGGACGAGCCAGGCGACCGCGACCGCGACGAGCCCGGCGAGCAGTGAGCCGACCGAGCTGATGCGCCAGAGGGCGAGAACCACCCCGTAGGTCAGGGCACCGGCGAGCGCGGCCCGGGGCGCGAGCACCGCCAGGACGCCGAGCGCGGTGGCCACCCCCTTCCCGCCCCGGAACCCGAGCCAGGGCGGGGCCACGTGCCCGGCGAACGCGGCCAGGCCCACCGCGGCCGGAACCACCGGCCCGGGCTCGACGGCCCTCGCCAGGAGCACCGGGAGCGCACCCTTGAGCGCGTCCAGCACCAGCACCAGGACGCCGAGCGGCTTGCCCGCGACCCGCGCGACGTTGGTGGCGCCGATGTTGCCGCTCCCCCGTTCGCGGACGTCCACTCCCTGGGTGGCGCGCACCAGGAGCAAGCCGAAGGGAATGCTCCCGGAGAGGTAGCCGAGCAGGACCAGGCCGGCGGCGATCATCGCCAGCCGAGGCGGGTCTGCACGATGACGAAGGCGTAGTTCGCCAGCAACGCCGCCACCACCGTGGCGCGGCCGGCCCGCGCCTCGCCCGGGGAGAGCCTGGGGACCGGGAGCGGCAACCGGAAGACCCACTGGAGGAGCCCGAGCACCGCGGCCGCGGCCAGGAGGCACCCCACCAGCGCCCCGAGCGGATTCGACTCGAAGGCGAACCCGAGCCGCAGATGCGCGAGGCCCTCCGCGGCGCGGGTGAGACCGCATCCGGGGCAAGGCCAGCCGGTGTGCTCGCGGAGAGCGCAGCGCCAGAAGGGCAGCTGGGCCACGGGGACGAAGCGAGCCACCAGCAGCCCCATCACGCCCGCTAGCCCGAGCGCGTGGAGGAGCGTGAAGCGTCGCTCGCGTGGCGTGCAGTCCAGGGTCATCGTCGTCCTAGAGCGACTGCGTTCCTCCGCCCATCCCGCTGACCAGCCCGGCGAGGCCGGCGATGACCACCGAGGCCAGCAGCCCGCAGCAGCAGATGAGGAGAAGGATCGGGAGCAGCACGATGCCGGCCGCCTTGCCCATGCTGGTCTGCTGGAGGCTGGCGATGCCGAAGATGGACAGCACCACCGTGTAGATGCTGGCCACGATGCCGAAGCAGGGCACGATTCCGAAGAGGTTGGGACCGGCGGCGTAGCACATCGCGCGGACCGTGGCCCCGTAGCCGTTGCTCGCGGCTCCGAAGAGCATCGCCACCAGGTGGATGATCCCCGCGCCGGCCAGGAGCACCAGCGGGTAGATCAGGAGCGAGGCCAGGAGCCAGCCGATGCCCACCCCGCCCGACAGGGCGCGCATCGCGTTCTCCATCTGAGGGTCGGCGTCGAAGCTGCTCGGAAAGCTGGGACGGAACAGCCCCAGGCCGACGAACGGCAGCCCGACTGCCACGGTGATCCCGTGGATGATCCACGCGTAGTACAGCGCCTCGGTCCAGGGCACGTCCGGACGGACCGTGGGGAAGAACGCCTGGGGCGAGAAGACGCTGCGCTTCCAGGTCTCGAAGAAGCCCTGGAAGACCCCCAGCTCCTTGCGGCGCTCCCAGGGCGTGAGCTCGCGCCCGCCGGGGTACCCGCCGGCGCCGCCCGGCGGAGGTTCCCCGGTGAAGCGGCCCGCGCCGAATCCGCCGCCGGCCCCACCGCCGGCCCCCCCGGGAGGCTGGCCCCACGGGTCCTGGCCGGGGGGCCGGGCCGCCGGCTCCGGGACGTCCACCTGCTGCCCGCAGTTGGGACAGAACTGGATCCCACTCCGGTCGGTGGTGAAGACGGTGGAACACCGCGGACAGCGAGCCTCCATCGAGCCCCTCCCGTGCCTTGGAGGGGCGGAGCCTAGGCTCCCGAGCCCGGGGCCCACAACGCTCGACGGCCGCGGCGGCGGGATTCGCGCTTCGCGGCCGTCTGCAAGCCCCGGCGTTGTAGCCGCTGCCGATGGGATCCCCGCGTCGGGGTTCGAGAACGCCTCGCCGTCGTGCACGCGCTTGCGAGTGGCGCCACACCATCGCAGAGTACGGCCGCTCTGACGCGCGCCTACAGCATCCAGGCCGTGCAGCACGCGGCGAACCGGGCCGTGGCGCTCGTCCGCGGCTTCCTCCTCGAGGAAGCCCCCGGCTCGCAGGTCCACGACGTCCAGGAGGATCCGCGCTTCCGCCACCGAGGTGTGGATCTGCTCTGGGAGCGCGCCGGCCTCGACCTGCTCGGGGTGGAGGTCAAGGGAGACCGCCAGGCGGCCCGGCGCGGGACGTACTTCCTCGAGCTGGTCTCCAACATGGAGAAGGAGACGCCGGGCTGCTTCCTCTACAGCGCCGCCGATCTCCTGGCCTACGTGTTCCTCGACCGGCGGGAGCTGCACCTCCTGCCTCTGCCCGCGGTCAGGGAGTGGTTCGTCGCCCGTGCTTCCGAGTTTCCGCTCCGGCGGGCCCAGACGCGGGTCGGGCCCGGGCGGTACACGACCGTCGGCGCGGCGGTTCCCGCCGCTCGGGTCCTCCGGGAGGTCGGCGGCGCGCGGCGGGTGGAGCTGGGCTCGCCCCGTCCGGGCAACCCCCGACTGGCCCGCTGAGCGCTCCCCTCGACCCCGGCGCCAGTGGTAGCGTGCCCTGGAGGGGAGCCCCCGGCCCGGAGTCCGTCCGATGCGTCTCTCTGCCCTTCCCCTGCTCCTGCTGGCGGCCTGCGCGTCCGAGGAGCTCCCCGGGGTGCTCGAGGTTCCGCTGGCCTGCTACGAGCCGCAGGATGGGGGGGCATTCTCGGGCGGTCTGACCGTGCCCGTCCCTGGCTGTGCCCTCTCCGGTCAGCCCACCGGCGTTCTGGACCTCGGGGAGCTCGGATGGAACCGCGGAGGGGGTGTTCTCGTCGTCCCGCCCGCAGCGGCTGCCGGAACGCCGCTCCCGGCGGTCATCGTGTTCCACGGCGCCGGCAGCTCGGGCGAGCTCGTCCGCCAGAACCTCGGGATCGAAGCCGCCGCCGACGGCGGTGCCATCTTCATCTACCCCAGCGCGGTGCGTGGGACCTGGCCCGTGGGACGAAATGCCGGCGACGGTCCCGACGCCCTCGTCGGGCGAGTTGCCCAGAACTACTGCATCGACCCCGAACGGATCTTCGTGGCCGGGCACAGCGCCGGCGCCGTCTACGCACTGTACCTCGGCTGCAACGTCCCGAACGCCTTCGGCGGCATGGCGGCGGTGGCGGGGACTGAGAACCGGTTCGACTTCCGGTGCTGCAAGGGTTCCATTTCCGCGATCTTCATCCACGGGACCGAGGACCAGGCCATCAACATCGTCGAGGGCCGCAGCGCCCGAGACCGGACGCTCCACCGGGACGGGTGCGCCTCCACCTCGGTTGCGAACGGACCGAACTGCGTCTCCTACGACTGTCCGGCACAGTGGTCGGTCGACGCGTGCGAGTGGCCCGGTGGACACGAGGCGCCGAGCTGGGCCGGCGAGGAGATCTGGCGATTCTTCTCCCACTCGCCCTGAGTCCGCCCCGGGCTCAGGCCGCGGGCCGGGGCGCCGTGTGCCCGTCCACCCGCGGCCACTCGGTCGGAGTCCGGCGCCCATCGGGCACCCGCGCCTGGAGGGAGGGCGCGCAACCCTGTCCGGCGAACGCACGCTTCCAGGCGGCGAAGGTTCCTCCCGCGGCCCAGGCCTCCATCGCGGCGAGTCCCGCCTCCGGGCCGCACTGGGCCAGCATGTACTCCACCCAGGCCCATCGGGCGGAGGTGGGCCGCACCTCGGCCCGACCCTTCAGCCCTCGCCGGAGCCGGTCCAGCCGATGGTCGATCTCCCGGATGCCGGCGAAGGGCGCTCCATCCAGCGGGGTGTGACGCTTGGCGACGAAGGGCGCCACCCCGATCGCCACCGGCAGGTGCCCGGCCAGCTCGCGCGTGAAGCGGACCATCTCGTCGATGTCGCCGTCCGTCTCCAGGGGGAGCCCCACCATCGAGTAGACCTTGAGCCGCTCCATGCCCGCGGCGGCCGCGTACCGCGCAGCGCGGAGAAGCTGCTCCTCGGAGTGCTTCCGGTCCACCAGGTCGCGGAGGCGCTGGCTCGCTCCGTCCGAGGCCACGGTGAGCACGCGTGCCCCGCCGCGCCGGAGCGTGTCGACGAGCTCCGGGGTGAGCCGGTCCGCGCGGAGCGAAGAGACCCCCACCTCGCGTCCCGAGTCGACCAGCGCCCGCAAGAGCTCGACGATGCGGGGATGGTCGGTGACCGCCGCCCCCACCAGGCCCACCCGGCGGGCGTGGGCCGGGACCAGCTCCAGCACCCGCTCCGGAGGCACGGTCCGCATTCCCCCGTTGGTGGTGCGGCGCATCACGCAGTAGTGGCACCCACGGCTGCAGCCCCGCTCCGGCTCGATGAGGAACATCGAGGACAGCTCGGTGTGGGGAGTGACGATCTGCGAGCGCGCCGGAAGCCGCTCGTCGGCCGCCCGGGCGACGAAGAGGCTGGGGCCGCCACGCCCCGGGACCCGGAACCCGGGAATCGCCGCCAGCTGCTCGAGCAGCGCGGCCCGGGAGGGGAACGCCTTCGCCGCGTCCAGGAGACGGTGGACAAGGTCGTCCGCCTCTCCCTGGAGCAGCACGTCCACGAAGGGCTCCAGCGGCTCGGGATTGGAGAAGGTGAGCGGTCCCCCGGCGACGACGAGGGGCCAGCGATCGCCCCGTTCCGAGGCCAGCAGCGGGAGCCCCGCCAGCTGGAGCATGGTGAACACGCCCGGCAGCTCCAGCTCGTAGGCCACGGAGAAGGCCAGGACCGGGAATTCGCCCACGGGTGCACCGGACTCGAGGGTGAACAGCGGCGTCCGGCTGGCACGGAACGCGTCCACGTCGTCGGGCAGGAAGGCCCGCTCGGCCGAGGCCCCGGGGTGGGCGTGCACCTCGCGGTATACGGTCTGGAAGCCGAGCGAGCTCATCCCCACGTGGTACGGGCTGGGGTAGCAGAGCGCGACGCGGAGAGGCGCCACCTTCGCCGGAGTGCCGGTCTCGTCGGCGAGACGGGCGAGGCGCTGCTGGTGGAGGTCGCGAGCGGAAGGCAAGTCCGGAGGTCCAGGGGTGGAAGCCCACGGGACCGTTAACAAAAACCCCGGTGGCCTGGGAAGGCCACCGGGGCTCTGGAGACGCCGAAGCGTCGTGCTTCAGGGATTACTGGGTGAAGCCGCCCAGGCTCGGGTATGCCTGGTTGAGGAAGCAGATCCCGAGTCCGGGAGCCGGATCGTCGCCGTGGAAGAGGTCATTCACGATGACGCCGACGTCCTGGGCCCACGGGTCGAGGTTGCAGCCCTGGTCGAAGTCCGGGTTGATGCCCGACCCCACCGGCTGGGCGAACGGATCGCAGTCGGCGTTCGCGGTGCAGAGGACCGGAGGCCACAGCGCTTGCACCGTGTAGTCGGCGGTGCACCCGCCCCGGGTCACGCTCACGTTGCCCTTGATCTCGGCACCGAGGTACTTGGCCGTGTTGAGCCACACCATACTTGTGATGGCGTAGCTGTCCGCGCCGTTCGACATGTTCATGGAGTCGATGGTGCAGTTGTCCTCGGAGTCGGGATACAGCGAGGTGAAGTACGCCTTCGCGTAGAGCGGGGACGCCGAGTCGGGGGGATCAGGGACCCCCGTGAGTGGGCCCCCGATGTTGGCCGAGTACCCGATGATCAACGTGCCCTGCGCGCCGGCGTAGGGGTCGAAGACCCAGAGGTCTCCGATGTCTGCCGGCGTCCCGGCCGGCGTGTCGCAGCCGGCCTGCGGAGTGCCGGTCCGGGTGAGGTGAACTGCGTAGCCGCCAGTGAAGGAGGAGCCGATCTGGCAGACGGCCGGCACCGCCGACTCACAGCCGGTGAGGGCGGTGACGAGGATTGCGAGCGTGAGGACCGAGACGCGCTTCATGGTCTTTCCCTGGGACATTTCGAGGGTGGCGTTCATTAGAAGGTCACCCGCAGGCTGAACCGGAACTGGCGCACGGCCTGGAAGTTGGTCGGTTGGCCCCAGTTGGCCCGGGTCGGAACGATGATCGGGTTCTGACCGGGGTTGGGAAGGACCACGGAGATCGGGCTTCCGTCGGGGTTGAATCCGGCCTTCGGCAGCGAACCGGTGCCCTGTCCGCAGTTCGCCGGGATGGTCTCACCGGGGGGGCACTGAGCGGCCCACTCGGTCGGGATGCTTCCGTTGGCCGCGCCGATGATCGGACCGACAGCCGACTGGGTGTACCGATCCTCGACAGTGGTCGGCCGCTGGGAGTTGAAGATGTTGAAGGCCTCGACCCCCGCGGTGAGCGTGATGTCCTTGCTGAACCGGTAGTTCAGGTTGATCTTCGCATCGAGCGACGTGACCCAGGGCAACCGCCCGGCGGAACCACGCTGAACGATGAAGGACTGCCGGTCGCCGTAGATGACGTGCGCACCCATGGCGTCGATTGGCGGGCCCGAGTTGGCGTTGAACGTTCCACCGAGGGTGGTGCTGAACACCGGGGTGATCGGGAACTCCTTCGCCGCGAAGATCTTGATCTGGTGCGTGATGTCCGCCGAGAGCGGGCCATCGGCGTTCGCCAGGAGGCTCACCAGGTCGAAGGTGGAGTTGATGTTCGGGTCGAGCTGACCGTCCTGGGGACGGAAGAGGCCGTCCAGGTTTCCGCGCAGCTGCGACCAGGTGTAGCTCACCTGGGCCTGCCACAGGTCGGCGAAGGTCTTGGTGAACTGCACCGTCACCGCGTGGTAGGTGCGCTTGGCCTTGGGGAACGTCGCGCCGATGCCCTCGCCCGGGTTGCCGATGAAGTAGGTGTTTCCATCGGTGGTGGACATGTCCTCCACCCACTGGCCCAGGTTCCGGTAGGTGTAGCTCACGCCGGCGCGGGCGTTTGGAAGCACTTCGTACTCGGCGCCGGCCACGACCTCGTCCACGGAGGGCGACTTGAGGTCGGGATCCACCGCCGACGGGTACGGGGTCCCGGTGTTCGCCCAGAACTGGCTCGGAGACGGGAAGCTCAGGCCGGGGGCGGCATTGGCGTCACACACGGCCCGCCCCTGCGTGTTGGGGTTACACACGTGGATGGCGCCGATCTGTCCTTCCGCGCTGAGCGAGCGGTTGGCGATGTCGAGAGGGACGAACTCGTAGTACTTGCCGTAGTTGGCGAAGATCTTCGACCGGCCCTGCTGGGTCGGGTCGTAGACCAGGCCGATGCGAGGGCTCCACTGATCCTTCAGGGAGATGCGGGTCACACCATCCGCTCCCTGCAAGGTCTGCGCGTCGTAGCGGAGGCCCAGGTTCAGGGTGACCTTGTCCACGATGCTCCAGCTGTCCTGGATGAAGCCGCCGATGATCGAGGACTTGGTCGTCCGCGAGGCGATCGCCTCGTCGATGACGGTGTCCACGTCGCTCTGGAAGCCGTAGCGCCGGAAGTCGAAGACGGCCAAGGTGGGGGCCCCTGGCAAGTTCGCGTTCGAACCGGCCGCCACGCCCAGCGTCCGGTAGGAGGCGCCGCCGTTGTAGCTCGACTGGAACTTGTACTGGCTCCAGTTCCCGTCGACGCCGGCCTTCAGCACGTGGTGCCCGGCGGCGGTGAGCAGGTAGGTCAGGACGCCCTTGGCCTGGACGCTGTCCAGGGTGAGGGAGGGGATGAAGCCCGGGCCACCGCCGTAGAAGAAGGTGGAGGCCGGGCAGCGGTTGTGGTCGGTGGGGGTGGTCCCGAAGCCACAGGCGTCCTTCACCGACTGCGGGACCTGATCATCCAGCAGGGTGATGTTGGTGTTGGCGGTGCGCGAGCGGACCAGCGGGGTTCCCGCGATGGTGCTCAGGTTGTCGATGTCGTAGCCGCTCCCGTCGCCAGGAAGGGACTCGTCCACCTGGTGGTGCCAGCCGGCGCGGATGTCGACCAGCAGCTTCTTGTCCAGGAAGGAGCTGTTGAGCTCGCCGTTGATGTCGAGGGTGTCGAACTTGGTCTTGGACGCGAGGGCGTTGAACGTTCCGGTGGTGTAGAGCGTCTGGCCGAAGGGCGCACGATCGGAGCTCTGGTCGCGGAGCGCGAAGTACGCGCCACCGCCGCCCGAGTTCTGGGTCCCGAAGACCGACACGCTCAGCCGGTGGTCGCTGCTGATGAGGAAGGTGAGCTTGCCGATGTAGTTCCAGCCGTGCTCGTCGGCGAGCCGCCGCTGCGTGGAGTTGTCGATCGGCGTGAACACGGTGCCGGTCCCGGTGGGGCGGTACTGGAACGACCGCGAGTAGATGTACCGCTGCGCGGAGTACTGGGCGCCGACGAAGAACCACAGGCGGTCCTTCAGGATGTAGCCGCCGAGGGTGGCGCCGAAGTCGCCGATGTTTCCGATCTCACGCTTGCCGACGACCGTGGCCGTGGCGCCGGAGACCGTCCCGGGCGCGCCGCTGAAGCTTCCCGGGGCGAAGGTGCCGAAGAGCGAGCCGTGGAACTCGTTGCCGCCGGACTTGGTCACCGCGCTGATCGCGCCGCCGGTGGTCCGTCCATACTCGGGCATGTAGCCGCCGGTGATGACGTTGACCTCGTCCACGAACTCGCTGGTGAGCGTCGTGCCGAGGGTGCCGTAGGCGGGGCTGCCCACCGACAGGCCGTCGATGAGGTACACGTTCTCGGGGGAGGTGGTGCCGTTGATTCCGACGCCGTAGACGTCGGCGGCAGCCTGCGGAGCCACCGTGGCCAGCGAGTCGAAGGACCGGTTCGCGCCGCCGAGACCACCCGGGCGGGACACGGCCAGGTTCTTGATGAACTCCGTGTTGATCGTGGTGCCCGTCGCCGAGGAGCCGACGTCGACCACCGGGGGAGATCCGACGACCGAGATCTCGGTGACGCCGGCCGTCTCCGGGAGCAGCTCCACGTTCAGACGGAGAGTTCGGTCCGCAGCCACGTCGATGTTGGTGCGGCTGAAGGGCCGATAGCTCTCCTTCTCGAAGCGCAGGGTGTAAGTTCCCGGCGGCAGCTGCGGCACGCGGTAGAGACCTGTCGCGTCCGTCACGACCACCTGCTCGCCCTGCAGGCCGGGAGACGTCGCTGTCACCACGACGTCGGCGACGGGAGCCTTCGTTGCGGCGTCGACGACGTTGCCCGTGAGCACCGAACTGGCGCCCTGGGCAAGCGCTGCTGATCCGCAGAACAAGCCGAGGCCGAGCAGCGCCGCGCGGGCATTCCTCCAGACGACTTTCTGTCTTTGACTCACCGAGACCCCTCCAATGTGGCCGGAAAGCGGGAAAGCAATCGCGATGCTGATAGCGCCTACTCCGACCTGTCAATAGAAGTTTGCATCATCTCGGTAGACACGACGCCCCGGGGGAGACCCCCGCTTACCCCCCGCGTCATGCCCGGCTGTGGGAATTCCGTCCCGGATCGGCTTGTACAACTCCCCCGTTTTGATGTAGGCGCGCCCATTCCGGCTTCAGGGGAGACCTCAGGTCCGGACCGCACCCGCTGACGTTCAAAGGGCGGTCACAGGAGACGACAGACGTATGTTCGATTCAGTGCTGGGCAAGGGTGTCACGCCCAAGTCCCGCTTCGGATCAGGCGCGGCGGTTTCGGTCCTGCTCCACGTGGGGCTGCTGGGCTTCGCCCTGTGGTTCTCGACCCGGCCTCCCCCCAAGGAGGACAAGGACGTCACGGTGGTACTCAAGGTGGCGCCGCCTCCCCCGCCCCCTCCGCCGCCACCGGCCTCGACCACCAAGCAGACCAAGGTCGAGAAGAAGGTCCGTCCCAAGGACAAGATCATCCAGCCCAAGGAAGTGCCGCAGGAGAAGCCCAAGGAGGCTGATCCGAGCGACGAGCCCGAGGGCGTCGAGGGCGGCGTCGCGGGTGGCGTGGTGGGCGGGGTCGTCGGCGGCGTGGTGGGGGGCGTGGTCGGCGGCCAGCTGGGCAGCACCACCCTCTCCTTCGGTGAGGGCATGACCCGGCCGGTGCTCCAGTCGAGCCCCAACGGCAAGCCGTTCCCGGACTACACCCGGGAGGCGCGCGAGGCCCGCATCCAGGGGCTGATGATCGTCAAGTGCGTCATCACCGTGGAGGGCAAGGTGCAGAACTGCCAGATCATCAAGCCCATCCCTCACATGGAGCAGGCGGTCCTTACCTGGCTGCAGTCATCGCGCTACACGCCGGTGACCTTCCAGGGGAAACCGCAGCAGGTCAGCTACGTCTTCAACTTCAAGCTCACCCTGGTCCAGTAGCGGTCCAGGCCGTACAGACACCTCATTTCTCGGCGCATCACGGAGGCGCAGTCCAACAACCATGCAATTCACACTCACTGACCTTTGGCATCACATGGGCCTGTTCGCGCGACTCATCGTCGCCGTGCTGGGCGTCATGTCCGTCGCATCGCTCGTGGTGATGGCCGAGCGGCTCATCGTCTTCAACAAGTCGCGCAGCGAGTCGCGCAACTTCGCCGAGAAGATGGCCAACACCCTCGCGAAGAACGACCTCATGACCGTCGCCGGCACCAAGATCGGGGACAAGGTCGGCCACCTGGGCCGGGTGATCGGCGCGGGGCTCAACGCGCTCCGGCTCTCCACCGACAAGGACAAGGACCTCCAGGTCGAATCGGTGGCCCGGGCGCTCGAGCGGCAGGCGCAGCGCGAGGTGCAGAGCCTCAAGCGCGGCCTGGGGCTGCTGGCCACCGTGGGCTCCACCGCCCCCTTCGTCGGTCTCCTCGGGACCGTGATGGGTATCGTGAACGCCTTCCAGTCGATGGCGATCACCGGCTCGGGCGGCCTCGGAACCGTGTCCGCCGGTATCGCCGAGGCGCTGATCACCACCGCCTTCGGCCTCCTCGTCGCGATCCCCGCGGTGATGGCGTACAACTACCTGCAGGGCTGGGTGGACGCGCGCGCGGTGGACATCAGCGAGTCGTCCAACGAGTTCCTGGACCTGGTCGCCAAGTCGGCCGCCGGTCCGGGCTGATCGTCACGCGCGCTGACGGAGGATTCACGTCATGGCGATGGCGGTAGGTGGCAAGAGAGGGGTCATGGCGGACATCAACGTCACGCCCCTGGTCGACGTGGTGCTGGTGCTGCTCATCATCTTCATGGTGGTGACGCCCATGCTCCAGCGCGGGAAGGACGTGAAGCTGCCCATCGCGACCAAGCAGAAGGAGCCGGGGCCGGAACCGCCGGACCCCTTGATCGTCTCCATCACGCCCGACAAGCGGATCTGGCTGGAGAAGGATCCGGTGACCGACGACCAGCTGAAGCAGGCGCTCGCCGGCAAGCTTGCTGCCGAGCCCTGGAAGCCGATCCTGGTCAAGGGCGATCAGTCGCTCACCTTCGGCGACGTGCGCCGCGTCCTCAAGGACGCCCAGGACGCCAAGGCGAAGTCGGTGAAGCTCGGCGTGGAGGAGAAGTAGATGAGCCTCGGCGCGAAGTACCACCTCCACAAGAAGCGGCGGTACGCGATCAGCGAGGGGCGACCGAACTCGGACATCAACGTCACCCCTCTGGTGGACGTGGTGCTGGTGCTGCTCATCATCTTCATGGTGGTGACGCCTCTCCTGGAGAAGGACATCCAGGTCCGCGTTCCGGACGAGACGGAGCAACAGACCGACCCGATCGACCTGGAGGGCCAGCTGGTGGTGAGCATCGACGAGAGCGGGCAGATCAAGCTGAACAGCGAGCCGCTCTCTGACGACGACTACAAGACCCGGATCAAGCGCGCGCTGGCGGCCAAGTCGTACGAGGAGAAGCTGGTGTTCTTCATCCCCGACGACAAGGCGCCGTACCCGCGCGTGGTGCAGACGCTGGACTGGACCCGCGCCGCGGGGGCGTTCATCCTCGGCGTGGTGACCGAGCCCGTCGCGGGCGTCATGCCCGGCGGTGCACCGGCCCCGGGAACCGAGGGAGCCCCGGCCGCGCCGGGAGCACCGACGCCTCCGGCGGGTCCCACCGGCGGCAGCAAGTAGGGCGCTGAACCGCGGGAGTGACGAGGCCGGCTCCGGGAGCGCCCCGGCCCGGCCTCTCGCTTTGCGGGGCTGAGGCAGGCCGGGCCGGCGCGATGCGTCCCGGTCCGTGAGGAGAAAGCGCCTCGGGAGGACGGCGGCGGCCCGAGAATGGACGCGGCGAGCGGTGCCGGGCGGCCTGCGCGGCTTCGGGCGCTCTGGCCGAGCCTCTTCAAAGCGCACGGCGCAAGAGCAAGCTGCGGCGCGCGCAGAATGAACTCGCGTCGAATTCTCGGCGAGTTACGGGGCGAATTCGCACTCCACGTCATCGAAGCTGCTATCGCGTCGTGCGTTCGCGGCTCCGGCCCGACCGCGGGCGCTCGCTGCTCGTCGAGCCGGGGACTCCAGATGGAGCTGCCCGCCGAAGAGCAACTCGACCAGCGGCGCATCTCCACGTCGAGCACGCCTCCGGCCGCCCGGGCCAGGCGGTTTCAAAGCGCGAGAGGCTATAGCCAGAACCTGGACGCCGAGTGCGTCAAACCACTTCGTAACCCGTTGAGTACTGGTTCGCGAGGTTCACCCCGATTCCTACTTGTGGCTATAGCCTCTGGCCGAAAGGCGGGCGCCCCGCTCCCGCGTTCCATTCCGTCCCCCCGGACGGGAGGGTCTCGCCACCACGACGGTCGCACGCTCCCAGCTCTGGGCGATCCGCGGCACCGACCTTGCTGTGGCGGGGCGCGGCCGAAGGGAGGCGAATGAGGAAGCTGGCCCGGGCGCACTCCGGCGCGCTGATGGGCGTCGACGCGGTCGTGGTGGAGGTCGAGGTCGACATGTCCATCGGCCTGCCCTACTTCAACGTCGTCGGGCTCCCCGAGGGCGCGGTCAAGGAGAGCAAGGTCAGGGTCATCTCCGCGCTGCGGAACGCCGGGTACGACCTCCCCCAGAAGCGGATCACGGTGAACCTCGCACCCGCGGACATCCGCAAGGAGGGCGCCGCCTTCGAGCTTCCCATCGCCCTCGGAGCGCTCGAGGCCGGGGACGTGCTCGACCCTGACGCGCTCCGCCCGTGGGTGATGGGCGGCGAGCTCTCGCTCGACGGCACCGTCAAGCCGATTCGAGGGGTGCTTCCACTCGCCATCGCCGCGCGTGACCACGGCTTCGAAGGCGTCCTCGTGCCCGCGGCCAACGCCGCCGAGGCGGCGCTCGTGGATCGCATCCACGTGTATCCGGTGGCCCACCTCTCCGAGGCCGTCGCTCACGTGAACGGCCAGGCGCCGATCGCCCCGTACCGGCGGGAACACGCCCGAGAGGAACGGCCACCACTCGAGCTGGACATGGCCGAGGTGCGTGGCCAGGGCGAGATCAAGGCCGCCCTCGAGCTCGCCGCGGCCGGCGGCCACAACGCGCTCCTCTGCGGCCCTCCAGGCAGCGGGAAGACGATGCTCGCGCGCCGACTCCCCGGCCTCCTGCCGCTCATGTCCTTCGACGAGGCCCTCGAGGTCACGAAGATCTACTCGGTGAGCGGCCTGCTGGCCGGACCTCGACCGCTCCTCACGGAGCGGCCGTTCCGGGCGCCCCACCACACCGTCTCCGACGCGGGCCTCATCGGGGGTGGGCCGCTCGGGCGACCTGGTGAGCTCTCACTGGCCCACCGGGGCGTGCTGTTCCTCGACGAGTTCCCCGAGTTCCGGCGCAACGTGCTCGAGGTGCTCCGACAGCCCCTGGAAGACGGCGTGGTCCACATCGCACGCGCCAATCACCACGTGAGCTATCCGGCGCAGGTGATGCTGGTCGCGGCGATGAATGCCTGCCCCTGTGGGAGGCTCGGCGTGCCCGGGGCGCGCTGCAGCTGTCCGCGTTACCGCGTGCTCGAGTACCACGCGCGGGTGAGCGGGCCGCTCCTCGACCGCATCGACATCACCGTTCTCACCCGGCGCGTGGAGGGGTACCGCCTCGCCGCTTCGGCAAGGCCCGAGACGCCGAGCGCGTACTACCGCGCGCGGGTGGAGGCCGCCCGCGAACGGCAGCGGGAACGGTTCAGGGACGAGCCGGAGGTGCGCTGCAACGCTCAGATGCCGCCGCGGCTCGTCCGGCAGCACTGCCGGACGACTGCCAAAGCCGAGGCGATGCTGCGGCTCGCCATGGACCGCTACGGCCTGTCGGCGCGCGCGCACGACCGGATCTTGAAGCTCTCGCGGACCCGGGCTGACCTCGAGGGTCACGGGGAGATCGAGGACGTGGACGTGCGGCTCGCGGTCGACTTCCGGGTCATGGACCGGAAGGACTGGCTGATGGCCCTCCTCGATGGAAGTGAGTCGCGGTCGGGTCCGCTCGGTCGCATGCTCGATGTGGCACGGTGATCGGATGCCGCCCGCGCGGTCTGCTGGCCGCGGCGGGCCGGGCGCGCTGCATGCCCCGGGCCGTGGGCGTCGCGAGATTCAGCGCTCCGGCGCCGCGTGAACCGGGACGGGGGCTGCGCTGGCGGCCGGGACCGAGCCCCTGCCGGTCGCCGCTGACTGCCCGGCACGTCCCGCGCTCTCCCACCGCCGCAGCCAGGGCGAGAAAGTGATGAGCCGCGCGACGCGCCGCCAGGTCAGGTACGAGTAGAGCCAGGTGAACATCACCGCGATCCGGCTCCTGAACCCCACCAGGTACAGGAGGTGGACCGTGGCCCAGATGAACCAGGCGATCAGCCCGCTCACCTCGAGCTTCGAGAAGATCGAGCCCACCGCCGCCCCGCGACCGATGACCGCGAAGGATCCCTTGTCCAGGTAACGGAACGGCTCGACCGGCTTGCCGTTCACGCGGCGCAGGATGTTCCGGGCCGCCGACCGCCCCATCTGCATCGCCGCCGGAGCGAGTCCCGGGACCTGCTGGCCGTCCTGGCTGACCGCTGCCAGGTCTCCGACCACGTAGACCCGCGGGTCTCCCGGCAAGGTCAGCTCGGGTGTCACCTCGACCTGCCCCGCCCGGTTCACCGGGCCGCTCAGCATCTTCCCCAGCGGCGAGGGCGAGACGCCCGCGCCCCAGAGGACCGTCCGGGTCTCGATCCGCTCGGAGCCCAGGAACACCGCCTCGTCATCGATCGCCGTCACCCGCGTCCCGAGCCGCACCTGGATCTGCAGCTTCTCCAGGACCCGCTTGGCGCGGGCGCTGAGCCGCTCGGAGTACGCCGGCAGCAACCGGTCGAGCCCCTCGACGAGGATGATCCGCGCGGAGTGGGTGTCGATGTGGCGGAAGTCCCGGGGAAGGGCCCGGTGCGCCATCTCGCTGAGCGAACCCGCCAGCTCCACGCCCGTGGGACCGCCGCCGATGATGACAAACGTCATCCAGGCGCGGCGCCGGGCCTCGTCCTTCTCGCGCTCGGCCTCCTCGAAGGCGAAGAGAACGCGGCGACGCACCTCGAGCGCGTCCTCGATGCTCTTCATCCCGGGGGCGTACTCGGCCCAGTCGGGGTGGCCGAAGTAGTTGTCCTGCGCTCCCGTCGCGACGATCAGATGGTCGTAATCGACCGAGTCTCCATCGGCGAACTGCACCGTCCGCCCCGCGCGGTCGATGGCGGAGACCTCCGCCAGCACCACCTCGGTGTTGCGAGCCCGACGCAGGACGGCGCGGATCGGCGCGGCCACGTCGCTCGGGTCCAGCGCTGCCGTCGCCACCTGGTAGACCAGCGGCTGAAAGAGGTGATGGTTGCGGCGGTCGACGACTGTCACCCGGACGTCATCGCGCCGGCCAAGGAGCTTGGCCGCCTCGAGACCGGCGAAACCGGCCCCGACAATCACCACGTGGGGTCGCCGGTCGGGTTCCATCGCTGTCCCGGATGTGCGAACCAGGGGACCCGAAGTCAACGCGTTCGAGTTCCGATGGTACTGAACAGACTCTCCAGCCTCCTCCGGTATGCCGGGATGGCGCTGTGGTCCATCTTCTGGATCCCCGCAGCGCTGATCCTGGGCACGGTCCGCCGCGACTCGTCTCTGCCTCTCCGCTTCGCGCGCAAGTACTGGGGTCCGGGAATGCTCCGGCTCGCCGGCGCCGACCTCCGCGTCCAGGGCTCGCCGGACGCGCTGGCGGGTGGTCCAGCCATCTACGTCATGAACCACCAGTCGTCGCTGGACATCCCCGCGGCGTTCGCGGTGCTGCCGGTGGATCTCCGATTCATCGCCAAGCACACGCTTCGCAAGGTCCCCTTCCTCGGCTGGTACATGTCCTGGACCGGCATGGTCTTCGTCGACCGGAGCAACAGCACGCAGGCAGTCGGCTCCCTGAACGCCGCTGCCGAGCGGGTGCGGGGTGGCATCTCGCTCCTCGCCTACCCCGAGGGGACCCGCTCGCGCGACGGGCGCATCCTTCCCTTCAAGAAGGGCCCGTTCGTGCTCGCGCTCCAGGCCGGCGTGCCCATCGTCCCCATCGCCATCGAGGGCTCGATGCGGTGCATGCCCGCCCACCTGCGGCCGTTCCGGCCCGGGATGGTGCGGATGGCCATCGGCGCGCCCATCGTCACCGAGGGGATGGGCCTGGATCGGCGTGACCAGCTGGTCCACCAGACGAGGGAGGCCGTGGTCGCGCTCCATGCCTCTCTCGCGCGCAGCGACCCGCAGCAGGCGAGCGCTCCCGTCCGGGCCGAGCGCACGACCGGCTGATCTCGGCGGAGCGTCCGCCGGCACGGGCGTTCGAGACCGGGCCCGTGGATGGTCCCGCGACGCGTTCCGTTGGGCAGCCGCCGGCCCGTCTCTTGCTCTCCCGGACCTGAACATCCGACAGGTGGAGGTCTCGTGTGGGGAAGGTGAGCGAGAAGCTGAAGGCGGTGGCCGCCGCGGTCGCGGCGATCGAGAAGCAGTTCGGGAAGGGCGCGATCATGCAACTCGGGCGCGACGGCGAGGTCGCGCCGGTCGCGGTCATCCCCACCGGCTCGGTGGGCCTCGACCGGGCCCTGGGCGTCGGCGGCTACCCGCGCGGGCGGGTCATCGAGGTCTTCGGCAACGAGGCGTCCGGCAAGACCACCCTCGCCCTGCACGCCATCGCTCAGGTGCAGGCCCAGGGCGGGGTTGCCGCCTTCGTCGACGCCGAGCACGCGCTGGACGTGAGCTACGCGCGCAGACTCGGGGTCCGGGTGGAAGACCTCCTGGTCAGCCAGCCCGACACCGGCGAGCAGGCGCTGGAGATCACCGAGCAGCTGGTGCGGAGCGGCGCCGTGGACCTGGTGGTAGTGGACTCGGTCGCCGCGCTGGTCCCCCGGGCGGAGATCGAGGGTGAGATGGGGGATGCCCACATGGGCGTGCAGGCGCGCCTCATGAGCCAGGCGCTCCGGAAGCTCACCGGCGCGGTGGGCAAGAGCGGCACGGTCATCTTCTTCATCAACCAGATCCGGATGAAGATCGGCGTGGTCTTCGGCAACCCCGAGACCACCACCGGTGGCAACGCCCTCAAGTTCTATGCCTCGGTGCGGCTGGAGATCCGCCGTCTCGGACACCTCAAGGACGGAGACACGGTCGTCGGCACGCGCACCCGGGTGAAGGTGGTGAAGAACAAGGTGGCGCCGCCATTCCAGGAGACCGAGTTCGACGTCCTCTATGGCCAGGGGATCAGCCGGCCCGGTGAGGCGCTGGACCTGGCGGTCACGCTCGGACTGGCCGAGAAGTCCGGCAGCCACTTCCTGCTCGACGGAGAGCGCATCGGCCAGGGCCGGGAGCGCGCGGTGGAGTGGCTGCGCGAGCGGCCCCCCGCGCTCGAGTCGCTCGTGGCGCGCATCCTGGCCGCGGAGATCCGCCCCGCCCCGCCGTCGAGCGTGGCAGAGCCGGCCGCCGCCTGAGCGTTGCAGTAACGGCGAGACCACCTGGATTGACCGGATGATCGTGCCGCAATCGCGGCCGAGGCCTAGGAGCGACGACGGAGCGTGGCCGTCGTCACGTGACGGAGGAGCGACGCGGGGATCGGCCGCGAGGGCAAGCGAGGGACGGATCGATCCAGGTGGTTTCGGCGTAAAGTCGGCCGCATGGCCGATGCCCCTACCCTCGATGCCGTGCGTGCGGCGCGGGCGCGACTCGGGGACCTAGTCGTGACCACGCCGGTGCGTCGCCTCTCGTCCCCGCTGGTCGAGCGCCGGCTGGGAAGAACCGAGCTCATCCTCAAGGAGGAGCTCTTCCAGCACACGGGAAGCTTCAAGCCGCGGGGGGCGCTCTGCGTGATGCTCGACCTCTCGCCCGAGGAGCTGGCCCGCGGGGTGACCTGCGTCTCGGCCGGGAATCATGCGATGGCCACCGCCTACGCGGCCCGCGTCCTCGGAACGAGCGCGAAGGTCGTCATGCCGAAGAGCGCGAACCCGTTCCGGGTGGCGGGATGCCGCGAGCTCGGGGCCGAGGTGGTCCACGTGGACAACGTCCACCAGGCGTTCCCCCGGGTGCGGGAGATCGTGTCCACCGAGGGACGGACGTTCGTTCACCCGTTCGAGGGACCGAAGACGGCCCTCGGCACGGCGACTGTGGGACTGGAGCTGGTGGAGCAGGCGGGGGCGCTCGATGCGGTCATCATTCCCATCGGTGGGGGAGGCCTCGCGGCCGGGATGGCCTCGGCGGTGAAGCAGCTGCTCCCCCGCTGTCAGGTGTTCGGCGTCGAGCCCACCGGGGCGGACTCGATGCACCGGAGCTTCGCCGAGGGCTCACCGCAGGCCATCGACGCGGTCCGGACCATCGCCGACAGCCTCGGCGCGCCGCACGCCGCGCCCTACAGCTTCGAGCTCTGCCGGCGCTTCCTGGACGAGCTGGTGTACGTGAACGACGACGAGCTCCGGGACGCGATGCTGCTCCTGTTCGCCTCGGCGAAGCTGGTGACCGAGCCCGCCGGAGCGGCTGCCACGGCGGCGCTGCTCGGACCGCTGCGCGAGCGCCTTGCCGGCAAGCGCATTGGAGTCATCGTCTGCGGCGGGAACATCGACCCGACGACGTTCTCGAAGCACCTCGCCGACGCCGTGGCGCACACCGTGTAAGCGCGGGCGCTCAGCGCGACGGGTCCGGCCTCCGCGTGTCTACCCCCGCGGGGAGGGATCGAACGGTATCGCGATCCGCGCGTCGGGGAGAACCAGAACCCAGCCGCTCCCCTCCGGGACGAGCAGCTGCCCGAGCGCGAACTGCGCGTCACGCGAGAACCGGGCCTCGGCGCGGCCGCCCTTCACCCGGGCGGTGAGCACGCCGTCGTCGCCGAGGCTGAGCGTCGACGTGTCGAGCGCCTCGCCGGTCCGGTCGCTCAGCCGGAGGTACACCCGGGAGTCGTCGGTGTCGATCGCGTTCACGCGGTAGGCCGCGCCCTCCACCGTCACGTACGCCCAGTCGTTCCCGAGCCGGAGCTGGAACCGCCCGTCGCCGGTGGGCACCAGCCCCTGGTTGAAGGCCTCGATGATCTTCGGGTGGGTGATCCGCTCGCCGTCGTGGATCCAGTTCAGCTCGCGGTCGAGCACCAGCCCGCTGTCCTCGCGGGTGTGCCACCGCTTCGGAATGCCGATCTCCGCCACGGATCTCTCGATGCGGCTGCCCTGCCCCGAAGTCAACCCTCGGTTTCCGCGATCAGAGCCGCCGGACCAGCTCGGTGTACCCCTTGAAGGCCAGCGCGCCCCAGGTGTTCACCACCACCGCCGCGCCGATCAGCGCCTGCACCAGCGGCCTCCGGAACGACCAGCCCGACAGGCCGAGCAGCAGGACCAGGTACGGGATGTAGTCGAGACTGAACCGGAACCCGAACTGCATGTACCCGGTGTTCTGGTAGAAGAGCCCGGGCAGCGCGGTCACGGCCACGGTGAGCCACACCGGCCAGTGCAGCCGGGGGCGCGTCCTCGGGAACACGAGCAGCACCAGCCAGGGCATCGTCACCAGCATCGACAGTCCCCGCGGGTCGTAGCCGAGCTTGAAGGGCGACACCTGCACCCGGGGCAGCATCAGGAACGCCGCCTCGAGGTTCCGCGCCAGGTACACCGGGCTGAACAGGCCGTGGGTGTCGATGTCTGCATTCACCCGGTTGTCGTAGAGGAAGCTGTGCCCGAACTCGCCCGGGCTCCCGAACCGCGCCACGTTGAAGACCATCGCCAGGAGCGCGAGCGGTGCGGCCCCGGCAGCGAAGAGGAGCACCGGCCGCAGCCAGCGCCTCGGCTGGCGCAGCGCCACGCGGAGCTGCTCGAGGCGTCCGGCCGGCCCCGGCGTCAGCACCTCGAGCAGAAAGTAGAGCCCGGTGAAGACCAGCGGCGTCCGCGTCAGCGTCGCCATCGACCACAGCGCACCGGCCAGCACCGGCCGGGCCGCCCCGGTCGCCGCTTGCAGGTAGAGGCAGGTGAGAACGACCCCCATCACCTCGGCCAGGAACCAGACCTCGCCCCGGATGGCGCAGGAGAAGAAGAGCGTCCCGAAGCCGAGCACCCCCGCCAGCACCAGCGCTTCCTGCTCGGTCCGGTGCAGCTCTCCCCGCCGCACGAGCGAGCGCGCCATCACATAGAACAGGGTGATCGCCAGCGCCCCCAGGATGACCCCGAAGCTCGTGTCGTTGAGCTGGTACCCGTTGACCGCGACGAAGGGCAGCATCACCACCGCGGGGAACGCCGGGAAGCTCACGTACCAGCGATCCGTCGGGAGCACGGGGCCAGTGCAGCGGCGCTTCGCCGCGCCCGCCTCGCGGACGCAGGCCCAGTCCTCGAGGTTGGGCAGCACCTCGGGGTCGACGTCCAGCCGGCCCTCGAGGAAGGCCTTCGCCTGATAGACGAAGTGCGGAGCCGCGCTCTGGCGGAGGAAGCGGGGGCCGCTGAAGCAGGCCAGCGCGAAGAGGCTGACCACGAAGATCAGGAGCTCGGTCCGGTACGCCCGGATCCAGCTCCACACCGCCACCTCCGACGTGGAGCTCGGTCGGGCCGGCGCCGTCACGAGGCGGAGCCCCGGGTCCGCAGCCGCAGCCAGTCCAGGGCGGCGTACGCGCTCGCGCTCCGGACCCACTCCCGGTCGCCATGGAAGCGGTGCGCGTGGACCTCGGTCCCGTCAGGGCCGTCGAGCCCGATGAACACCGTGCCCACCGGCTTCTCCGGCGTCCCGCCGTCCGGCCCGGCGATGCCGGTCACCGACAGCGCCCAGGTGCTCTCCGCGCTCCGCCGTGCGCCGCGGGCCATCTCCCCCGCGACCATCTGCGAGACCGCGCCGTTCTCGACCAGCGTGGTGTGGGCCACCGAGACCCAGCGCTCCTTGAGGTCATTGGCGTAGGCCACCGCGCTCCCCAGGAAGTACGCGCTCGCCCCGGGAACGTCGGTCAGCATGTCGCCGATGCGGCCGCCGGTGCAGCTCTCGGCCAGCGCGAGCGTCTCCCGACGCGACAGCAGCTGCCGCCCCACCACCCCGGCCATGGTCTCGTCGTCGACCCCGAAGAGGTGGTCCCCCAGGAGCGGCCGGGCCGCGGCATCGGCCGCCTCGAGGACTTCCCGGGCCTCCTCCGGCGACCGGCCCTCGGCCATGAGCTTGAGGTGGTTCTCGGGGAAGTGGGTCCGGAAGCCGAAGGTGACCCGGGGGTGCAGCGCGAGCAGTGGCCGCACCCGCGCGTCGAGGTGCGACTCGGGCAGAAACACCGTCTTCAACAACCGCAGCGCGCGAAAGCCGGTCTCTCCCCGCTCGGCCCGGAGCGCATCGATGCGGGGGAGCACCGCCGTCTCCACCAGCGCCCGGTACTCGCGCGGGACCCCCGGGACGAAGAACAGCACCGCCTTCCCCAGGCGGAGGATGAACATCGGCGCGCTGCCCGCCGGGTTCAGCACCACCTCCGACCCGGCCGGCACCATCACCTGCTTCATGTTGTTCTCGGTGATGGCCAGCCCGCGCTTCGCGAACCGCTCTCGGAGCGCGGCCAGCGCGCCCTCGTGGATCACCAGCGGCACGCCCGCCGCCTGCGCCGCCACCTCGGCGGTGAGATCGTCCGCGGTGGGTCCGAGACCTCCCGAGACCAGCACCGCGTCCGCCCGGCCGGAGAGCGTCCGCAGCGCCTCCAGGATCTCCTCCCGCACGTCCCCCACCACCGTGGTGCGGGCGATCTGCTCGCCGTGCTCGAGCAGTCGCTGCTGGAACCAGGTGCTGTTGGTGTCGGTGGTGACGCCGGTGAGCAGCTCGTCACCGGTACAGAGTGCCTCGATGCGCATGCCAGGGAGTCCGGGGACGCCGGCTTACAGGAAATCCTGCTCGTCCACCTCGTCCTCGTCCTCGAGCACCCCCTCCGCCGGCGCCGGCTCGCCTGCCTCACGCCGCTCGGAGAGATGCCGCCCGAGCAACAGGCCGGACTCGACGAACCCCAGCAAGAGATAGGCGCCGAAGTACACCACCAGCACGTACGAGGGATGGATGCGGGTGGCCACCAGCACCCCGCTGAGGCACACCAGCATGAAGATGCTGAGCGTCTTCCGGTTCAGCCGCACGTCCTTGAAGGTCCGGTAACGCAGCGTCGAGACCATCAGCAAGGAGAGCACCGCGACCACGATGGCGATCGGGACCCGGGCGCCGGTGCCGAGCGGGTCCCCGCCGCGCATCCCGTGGTGGGCGATGACCATCGACACGATCATCCCCGCGGCGAGCGGGATCGGCAGGCCCACGAAGAACCGGCTGCTGCCGGAGTGGTCCGTCGAGTGGGCCAGCACGTTGAACCGTGCCAGCCGCAGGGCGCCGCAGGCGGTGAACAGGAACGAGACCAGCAGGCCCACGAGCCCGAGCGAGGACAGCGCCCACTTGTACACCAGCATCGCCGGGACGACCCCGAAGGACACCACGTCCGCCAGGCTGTCCAGCTCCACCCCGAACTGGCTCTGGGTCCGGGTGAGGCGCGCCACCCGGCCGTCGAACCCGTCGAAGAACATCGCGAAGAAGATGGCCAGCGCGGCCTGATAGAGCTGGGAGGGGCTGGCCTCACCTGCGCAGAGCGTCAGGCCGTAGAACCCGCAGAAGATCGACGTGACGGTGAACAGGTTGGGCAGGACGAACTTGAGCTTGTGGAGCTTCATCGATCTCCGGCCCCTGCGACGGACGGGCCCCTGCCGAGGCCCTGGCCGCCGGGTCGGGGGACTCTAGCACCATGGACCCTGCCCGGGCCGTCGTCACGGGGGTCCTGCTGGTCCTGGCGGTCGGGGCCTACCTGGTCGCCGTCCGCACATATTACCGGCTGCGAAGCGCACGCCCGGAGCTGGAATGGGTCCAGACCCCGGACGGGACGCTCCTCGCCGTTCACCGCCGCCGCCCGGAGGTCCGACGCTTTCTCGAGCCGGTGCTGCTCTGTCACGGTCTTGCCGCCAATCACGTCAACTTCGATTTCGACCCTCCGCATTCCCTGGCGCACGTGTTCGCCGCCGCCGGCTTCGAGGTCTTCAGCGTGGACTGGCGAGGCGCCGGCGCCTCCCGGGCCCGCCGCCCGTGGCAGCGCTTCCTGTTCGACGCCGACGACCTCATCGCCGAGGACGGACCCGCCTTCCTCGCCCACGTCCTCGAGCGCACCGGCGCCCGCCGGGCGTTCTGGGTGGGACACTCGCTGGGAGCACTGGTGGGCTACGGAGTCCTCGGCGGCCCGCACGGAGGCCGCATCCAGGGCATCTGCGCGCTCGGGGCGCCGGTCTTCTTCCGCTACACCGGATGGGTGGTCCGGCTGTCGCGGCTGGCGCTGGGTCTGGCCTGGCCGCTCGCCTTGCGGCAGCGATGGCTGAGCATCGCGCTCGCTCCGTTCCTCGGGCGCGTCCCCCTTCCGCTCACCGAGGTTCTCATCAACCCCCAGGCGATCGCCCCGCGCGTGCTGCGAAAGATGTACTGCAACCTGGTCTCCTCGATGGGGTACCGCCTGCTGCGCCAGCTGGACGACTGGAGCAGCAACGACGCGTTCCGCAGCCGTGACGGCCGCGTCGACTACCGGGAGCGGCTCCGCCGGGTCACGACCCCGGCGCTGGTCATGGGTGGGAGCCAGGACGCGCTGGCCACGCCCCAGGCAGTGCTCGGACAGGCGCAGCTGCTCGCCTCGGACGACAAGACGGTGATGCTCTTCGGGCGCGAGAACGGCGATACCCTCGAGTACGGGCACGGCGATCTCCTCTTCGGCGAGAACGCGCCGCTGGAGGTCTACCCGCGGATTCTCCGCTGGGTGTCGGACCGGGCCTCTCCGATGCCGAGCGCGGACAGCGGACACCGGCCGGGCTGAACGCCGCGCGTCCAGGCTCAGCCCCCCGCTCCAGGGGGACGCCTGCGGGGCGGCGCAGCAGCGCCGCGCGTCCAGGCTCAGCGCCGCGGGGTGATCGCCCATGCGCCGTGGACGCAGGGCGCCCGCACCGGCGACACATCGCCCGTCCAGCCGTCGATCTCCACGTCCACGCCCTGGCTGCACTCGGCCCACAGCGGGCCGTCGCGGTTCGTCCGGGCAGTCATCGACCGCAGTCGTGCCCTCCCGCGCGAGGTCGCCAGCACCGCCGGGCCGGCGGTCCGCTCGATGGACACCTCGGTGGCGGTGAGGGTGGCCTCCGTCTCCACTGCCAGCCCTGCCACCGCCGCGCCGCTCACGGTGCTCCGGGCGATCGTCACCGACGCCCCGTCGGCGGCGAGCATCCCGATGCCACTGCAGTCCTGGATCCGGAGGCCGCCGAGCGTGGCCCCACCTCCCCGGATCTGCACCGCGTCGCCCTCGTCCGGATCGGTGGCGCGCGGGCCCCGGAACGTTCCACCCTCGAGCGTGACCTGGGCGTTCCGGGTCACCAGGCCCGACGAGCGGCCGCCCTCCACCTCCAGCCCGCGGATGCGCACCTCGGAGGCGATGAGCTGCACCGCGCCCATGGGACCGGCGGATTCGACGTGGACGTCCTCCAGCGTTCCCTTGCTCTTGACGAGGGCGAACCCGGCACGCTCCGCGCCGGCGGAGCGCAGGCCGCGGCCGTCGACGCGCGCGCCCTCGCCGGTGAGCAGGCCGTACTCGTGTCCGCCGATGCGGACGTCCCGCAGGTGCAGCGTCCCGCCGGCGACGTAGATCCCGGGGCCGCGGCCGCCGCGCACCTCCATCGACTCGACGTGTGCCGCTCCGCCCGAGAGCCAGAGGCCCGTGACCGCGTCCTGGACCTGCACTCCTACCAGTCGAAGAGCTGCCGGCCCCGTCGCGTCCACCGCACGCCGGAAGGGTCCCTGGAAGCGCACCTGCCCGAGGTCGGCCTTTCCTCCCGGGAGCACGCGCATCCCGGGGAAGGACGAGACCGAGGCCTGGAACGTGGAGCCAGTGACGACGACCTCCGCCCCGGCGCCCACCTCCACCGCCGGGCCGCGCTGACCACTGAGGGACACCGAGGCGAGCGTGGTCCGTCCGCGCTCGACCACCACCCCGGCTGCCCCACCCTGGATCTGCACCTGCTCGAGGCGCACCGTGCCGCGGCTGCGGATGCACGTCGCCGGCGGAGTCGCGGCCAGCACCACCGCCGGTCCTCCGACGAGCTCCACGTCCTCGAGGAGCACTCCGCCCGGGTAGATTCCCGAGACCAGCCGCAGCCGCCCGTGGGCCGGGGCCTCCGCGAGAGACCGGAACGGCCGCGCACGGCTCCCGTCACCTCCCGGAGGGGCCGAGGCGTCGACGAACCGCTCCGGGACCACGCCCGCGTCGGGAGTCACGACGGCGACCTCCGGGCGAGCGGCGGCGGCGGGTGGAACGACGGAGGAGCAGGCGCCGCAGCCCAGCGCGCCCAGGGCGAGAAGGGACGCGGCCCTCGGGATCAGGCGCCCGGACCTTCGGGCTTGCGCGCCACGGCCGTCTTGGGACGCCGGGGCGGGCGGCTGAGCACGACCGGCTTCTGCCCCTGGTCGCCAACGAGCTTCTGGAAATCCTTCAGCGGATCGCGCGCGACGTCGTCCTTCCAGTACTCGAAGTGGAGGTGCACGCCGGTGGCGGTGCCGGTCCGGCCGGCCAGTCCCAGCGGCATCCCCCTCACCACCTGCGTCCCCTCCAGCACCAGGGTGCGGGCGAGATGGCTGTAGCGAGTCATCCGGCCATTGCCGTGATCGATGGTGACCTCGTAGCCGTAGCCGTGCATCCAGCCGGCGCGGACCACGATGCCGGCACCGGCCGCCAGCACCGGCTGGTTGCGCTCGGCGGCCATGTCGATCCCCGAGTGCATCTTCTTGCGGTGGGCGATGGGGTGGAATCGCTTCCCGAACCGGCTGGTGACCTTCACCTCGTCGAGCGGCCACTGGAACCGCGGCCCCGGCGGGGGTCCCATCCGGGCATCGAGCAGGGCGAGCCGCTCCTCGACGGAGCGCACCAGCTCGGGAGGAAGGCCGCCGTAGGCCTGCCCGTCGCGGTCGAGCGCGGCGCGTAGCGAGCCCCGGGCCACCTGGACGTCCTCGGCGTCGCCCTCGCCCGGGGACTCGGCCAGGAACCGCTCCACGTCGCCCTGGATCCGCTCCCAGGCGCCGAGCTGCGACTCCGGGATCGGCGAGCCGGGCTCGGCGTCGCTCCGCCGGGCCTCCGCCTCGAGGACGAAGGCCACCAGGCGGGCCCGGAGCAGGCTCGAGGTCATCGGCGCGTCGGCCGGCGCAGGGACCGGCGCCGGACGGGCAGGGGCTTCGGGCTTCACCGGCTCCCAGCTGCTGGGAAGCTGGACGACCTCCACAGGGTCCGGGGTCAGCGCTCCGGGACCGTGCGCCGTGACACAGCCAGCGAGGCTCACTGCGGCCAGGGCTGTGACGGTGGCGTTCCAGGTCATCGTCAGATGCGCTGCCCGGCCGCGATGCCGTGTCAGCCTTAACACCCTGACCCACAACTGAGGCGTCCGTCCAGCCAAAAGGACGCCTGGTTCTCGCGACCACACATGTGCCGAAGCCCGCCTACTTGCCCTCCAGCGAGGCGCGCAGGATGTCCGCTGCCCGCTCGCACGCGGGACGGTCCACGTCGAGATGGCACACCAGGCGAAGTGCGTGGGGTCCCACGGAGTTCACCAGGAGGCCCGCGGCGCGAAGCCGGGGCACGAGCGCCGGGGCGTCCACCGGCACCTCCGCGTACACCATGTTGGTCTCGACGCGGTCCAGCTCCACGCGAACCGCCGGAATCTCGGCCAGCCGGCGCGCCAGCGCGCGTGCGTTCTCGTGATCCTCGGCGAGCCGGGCCACGTGATGGTCCAGCGCGTAGAGGCAGGCAGCGGCGAGGATCCCGGCCTGGCGCATGCCCCCGCCCAGCCGCTTCCGCAGCCGCCTCGCCTCGGCGACGAAGGCCTTGCTCCCGGCGAGCACCGAGCCCACTGGCGCGCCGAGCCCCTTGCTGAAGCACACCGTGGTGGAGTCGGTGAGCCGCGCCCAGGTGCTGGCCGGCACCCCGGCGGCCACCTCGGCGTTGAACAGGCGCGCGCCGTCGAGGTGCACCAGCAGCCCCGCCGAGCGTCCGGCGGCCACGGCATCGCCGAAGACGGAGGGCTTCCAGACCGTCCCCCCACCCCGGTTGTGGGTGTTCTCGAGGATGAGGAGCCGCGAGCGTGGCAGGTGGTCGTCGTTGCCCCGCGACGCCGCCTGGATCTGCACCGGGGTCAGGATCCCCCGCTGGCCGACGACGATCCGCGGCTGCGCGCCCCAGAGAGCGGCAATGGCCCCGTTCTCGTAGTGGAAGGGGTGGCTCCCTTCCTCGAGGATGACCTCCTCGCCGGGGCGGGTGTGGACGCCGATGGCCAGCTGGTTTCCCTGCGTGCCCGAGGGGACGAAGAGCGCGGCCTCGAGCCCGAGGCGCTCGGCGACGCGGGCCTCGAGCGCGCGCACGGTGGGATCCTCGCCGTAGACGTCGTCGCCGACCTCCGCCTCGGCCATCGCGCGGCGCATTCCCGGCGTCGGGCGGGTGACGGTATCGGAGCGGAGATCGATCGGTGCGGTGGCCATGCGAGGTCCGTACTACAACCGGCGCATGGCTCGCGAGACGGTGCCCGAGCGTCGGGCGCGCGGACTTCAGATCTTCGAACGCCTTGACGAGGCGATGCCCGAGGCGAAGATCGAGCTGGACTACCAGACCCCACTGCAGCTGGTGACGGCGGTCATCCTCTCCGCCCAGTGCACGGACAAGCGGGTGAACATGGTCACCCCCGCGCTCTTCAGACGCTACCCCGATGCACGATCGCTCGCGGAGGCCGACACGCCCGAGCTGGAGAAGATGATTCACAGCTGTGGCTTCTTCCGCGCCAAGGCGAAGGCGCTGAAGGGGATGGCCCGGGCGCTGGCCGAGCAGCACGGCGGGCAGGTGCCGACTGCGCGGTCCGAGCTGGCCGCGCTTCCGGGGGTGGGCCCGAAGACCGCCGGCGTGGTGACGGTGCACCTCGGCGGTGAGCCCGCCTTTCCGGTGGACACGCACGTGAAGCGGCTTGCCCGCCGGCTGGGCTTCACGAGGCACGAGGAGCCGAGCCGCGTCGAGGAGGACCTCCAGGCGCTGCTCCCCGAGGAGCTGTGGGCCAAGGGGCACCAGCTGCTCATCTGGCACGGGCGGCGGACCTGCTTCGCGCGGTCACCGGCCTGCGAGCGGTGCGTGGTGCGCGAGCTGTGTCCACGGATCGGCGTGGCCAAGGCGAAGGCCACGGTGGTGAAGGGCGCGCGGCCGCCGAGGCGCGCGGCGGTGGTCCCTCCCCGGCCGCGCCGTGGTGCTCTGCGCCGTGCCCGCCCGTCCGGCCGGTGAGCAGGACGCCCATCCGCTCACACCTCAGAGCGCGATTGAGGTGCCCTGCTCCGGGCCGGCGCGCTCCTGCTTCCGGCGCTTCGCCCGGCGGCGCATCGACAGGCGCTGCAGCATCGGCAGGTAGTCCACGTACAGCCTGCCGTCGAGGTGGTCGATCTCGTGCTGGGCGGCGGTGGCGAGGAGCCCCTGGCAACGGAGCCGCTGCAGCTGTCCGTCGACGTCGAGGAACTCGACCGTGGTAATCGCCGGGCGCTCCACCTCCTCGGCCTCGCCGGGGATGGACAGGCAACCCTCGCGGTAGACCGAGAGTCCACCCTCGGTGGCGACGATGCGAGGGTTGATCATCGCCACCGGCTGGACCTCGGGCTGCCGCGGCCGGGTGTCGAGCACCAGGACCCGCTGGAGGGCCCCGATCTGCGGCGCGGCGAGGCCCACGCCGGGCGCGGCGTACATGGTCTCGAACATGTCGTTCACCAGCGCGCGCACCGGGGCGTCGACGGCCTCGACCGGGAGGGCACGGCGCCGGAGGACGGGGTCGGGCCAGAGACGAATCTCGCGGATCATCGCTCTCCGGTCTTAGTCGGCGGGTCCGGCAGGCGCAATCGAGCCTCACTCCCCGAGCGAGCGCGCGTAGGCGCCGCGGAGCGCGTCATCCGACAGCGCTCGCACCGCCTCGGAGAGGAGCGCCTGCATCCGCTCGGCCCGGGCCTGAACCCGGGGGTCCGGGTGACCCGACCAGCGCAGCGGGTCGTACTCGGCGGAGAGCCGGGCGAAGGCGCGGGCCACCTCGTCGGTCCCCGCGTTCCGCGGGAGCCCGAGCACCGTGAAGTAGTCCGCGTCCTCCACCTGCGCCCAGCGGGCCTCGAGCCGCGCGGCGGCCACCTCCACCGTCTCCGCCCGCGCCTCCTCCTGCGAGGGCGCCTGGAGCTCGACCCACCCCAGCGCCACCGCCACCGCCAGCGCCTTGCGCCCCGGGTCCCGGGACACGCCCGTGGCGAGCAGCAGCTGCTGCACGGTGCGCTGGCCGTCGATCCCCTCCAGCAGCCGCCGCTCGCGGTCGCCGAGTCCCAGGCCTTGCGGGTCCACCCGCCGAAGCATCCTGGGAACCGCCCGCAGCGAGGGAACGAGCCGCTCCACCTCCTCCGCCGGCAGCCCGCGCCGCACTCCCTCCGCGGCGAGAGCCGAGAGCGGCCGCACCGCTGCCCGGCGTCCCTCCGGCGGGGGCGTGTCCGCGCTGAGGCGATAGAAGGACACCGGCTCGCTGAATGCCTCCAGGGCCCGGGCCTCGGTCAGTCGCTGCAGGAACGGCACCAGCTCGGCGTCGGTGATCAGCTTCCGGCGGAGCAGCTCCTGGATGAGCTCCGGCTCGCCAAGCCGGAGGATGCGCAGCTCACGGTCGGCAGCCGTGTCTACCAGTCCGTCGCGCACCGCGTGGTCCAGGACCGACTCGGTGGACACGGTGCTCGCCGCCGCCGCCAGAACGCCTTCCTCGAGCCAGAGCACCCGGAGCGCATCCGCGGAGCGGATCTCGAGTCTCGCCGTCGCCCGCCCTCCCTCGAGGCGAAAGAGAAGTGCGGCCAGATCCTCCAGCGTCACCCGCCCCGCGTCGGCGACTGCCCAGCGAGCACGCTCCGCCTCCCGGCGCGCGGCCTCCGACGCCTCGGCCTCGGCCTGGGCGCGGGCCTGCGCCTGCCGGCGTTCCTCGTCGGCGCGGGCACGGCGCTCCGCGCTCTCGCGAACCTGCTCGGTCTCCGCTCGCGCGCCCTGCAGCTCCTGGCGCAGGCGGGCGGCCTCGTCGGCCGCGGCCCGGGCGGTCTCCTCGGCCTCGGCCCGTGCCGTGGACTGCTGCGCGACACGGATCTCCGCCTCCGCCATTCCCCCGCGCCATTGCTCCAGCTCCTCGCGCTGACGGCGGGTCTCGGTCTTCAGCTCCAGCAGCTCGCGGCGGAGCTCGTCCGCCTGCGCGCGCTCGGCCTGCAACCACGCCTCGGCCTGCCGCCGCGCCTCCACCGAGGCCCGCTCCTCGGCCGCCAGCCGGGCGGCGAGCTCCGTCGCCTCGCGCTCCAGCGACTGGCTCGCCTCCGACAGCACGACGTTCGCCTCGCTGGCCTCGGACAGCGCCGCCCGGAGCTGCTCCAGCTCCGCCGCGTGCGCCTGCAGCTCGCGGCCGAGCCGGTCGATGTCCGCCTGCGAGCGGGCCTCGAGCGCCAGCCGGGCGTTGGCCTCGGACTCGGCGCGCGCCTCGGCCTCGCGCAGGGTGGTCGCCAGCAGCTCGGCCTCGGCCACGCCGGTCGCCTGTGCCGACTCGACCGCCGCCCGCGCCGCGGAGGCGCGCTCCCGCTCCCGGTGGAGCGCCCGCTCCAGCTCCACCCGAGCGGACTCCGCCGCCTCGTGGGCGGTGCGGGAGCGCTCGGCCTGCAGGCGGGCGCTGTCCGCCTCCGACCGTGCGGCAACGGCATCCGCTCGCGCGGAGTCCGCCTCGGCGCGAGCTGCCGCGGCGTCCGCCCGCGCTGCCTCCGCGCGGGTCCGGGCCTCGTCGGCGTCGATCCGTGCGACCAGCGCCGCGGCCGAGGCCTCGCGTGCGTCGCGGGTCCGGGTCTCGGCGAGCGCCTCGGCCTCCGCCCGAAGGCGCTGTGCCTCCTCCAGCGCCTGCTGCGCAGCCCGGGCCTGGTCCTCGCGGGCGCGCGCTTCCGAGGCGATGTCCTCCAGCAGCGCCGAGGCGCTCGAGCCGGTCTTCCCCGGCGGCGCCAGCCGGTCGTCGGTGGTCGCGCTCCAGGCCCCCGCGGCGACGGCGAGCATCGGGCCGGTGTGCTCCAGCTCGGGGTGGAGGCCGGGAAGCGACGGCTCCTCCGCGGCCTGGAGCAGCTCATTCTCGCCGATGGGCTCCGGCTCGGGCTCCGGCTCCGCCTCGAGCAGCGGGCCAGCGTCGAAGGCCTCGACGCGGTCCGGCGCCGGCAACGGAACCGCGACCGGTGCGAGCTCGGCCGGCTCGAGAATCGGCTCGAGAACCGGCTCGTACCCGGAAGACAGCATCGGCCCGGTGGGCGGCTCCCAGTCCAGGTCCATGGTCTCCGGGCCGACCTCGAAGGAAATGGGGCCGGTCCCGGTCCCGAACATGTCGGTCACCGACTCGTCGGTAGGAGGGTCCCCCGCCAGCGCCTGGTCCACTGCCTGGAGCAGCGTCTCCGCGCGGAATGGCGTTGGCAGCACCGACCCCCGATGCCCATCCACCATCCGACCGAGCAGCAGGATCCGGAGGCGGGCGGTCTCGGGGCGGGCGTGCAATTCCTGGAGGAGCGCCGCCCCCCGCCC
>Ga0105104_10000280_pt1 | contig 38682 bp, 54 predicted proteins | sample PPLLaktember2015_3_FD_87034 | JGI IMG/M metagenome (GOLD analysis project Ga0105104, IMG submission 87034) | Freshwater sediment microbial communities from Prairie Pothole Lake near Jamestown, North Dakota, USA - PPLs Lake P7 Core (6) Depth... | ecosystem: Environmental > Aquatic > Freshwater >... | reverse complement strand
GTCGTCAGTCGCGATCCGCCCAGAGATGTCGATCCCCCCTCCCCTGCCCTCTGCGGGTGACACCGCGCGATCGCCCCGCGCCAGATCGCCTCATCGCCTCCGCGCGCGGCGCGTGTCGAGGAGAAACAGCTTCCCGCCGCCGCACATCGGACACCGCGCGCCGCGCGCCACGCGTGCGAACACGCCGACGTCCATCGGCAAGTAGGCCACCACCCACACGTGCTCGCAGCCCCCGCACCGCGCCGGTTGCTCTCGCCGTGGCTCGTCCTCGAGACGGCCCGATCGCGCGGCGGCCGCCTGTGTCACCGGTCACCCCTGGTGAAGACCGCGACTATGGTTTCGGTCAGCACGCCGGGCGACACCCACGTGCTGGTCATCTGCCACGAGTGCAGCGTGTATCCACGTGCGCGGTTATGTTCGACCATCGCTTCGAACCGCTGCGCAAGGATCGGCCCATCGACCAGCGTCTCCCGATCCTCACGCCACGTCTTGCTGACCTCCCCGACGATGGTCGGCGGATCGGCGGCGGGCCGGCACTGCGCACAGTCCGCGTCGTGTTCGTGTGACTCATCGGCCAGCCGCGTGCCGATGTAACAGCGCTCGCTCATCGTGCCCGCGCTTCCTGGTCATGCACCCAGCCCTTGACGACGTCCACCATGCCGGCCCGCTCGCTGTTGGAGATCCAGAACACCGCGCCGCCTTTGTTGATGGGATGGTCGCCGAAGCGCACGAGGAACAACCCCCAACCCCAGCCCTCGGGTACTTCGCCGTCGATCAATGTCGCCAGCGTGCGCAGTGCGCGTTCGATCTCGGGGTTCCGTACCTGGTAGCGCTCATCGGTCACTGCCGTCCTCCATTCCCGTGATGCTCGCGGCGCGTCTTGGCCGAGTGGCACGGCCCACACAACGCCTGCAGGTTGTCGCGGTCGTAGAACCGACTGAGGTCGCCCTGGTGCGGCACGATGTGGTCGACGTGCCGGCTCGGGCTTGGTGGCCGGCCTTCGGCGTAACAGGTGCGGCAGGTTGGCTCCAACTGGCGCACCTTGGCACTGAGCCGCCGCCACCGCTGCGTGTCGTACAGGCGCGACCACGGGCGCGCCGCCGACACCTCGGCGTGCGTCTCCTTCCCGTCGCCGTGCTCGGGGCAGGGTTTGAGGTGTGCACAGCCAGGGCGTCCACACGCACGAGCAGGGGCTAGCGGCATACGCGCCTTTGCATGCGGGTGCGCAGACCACGGCGGGCCCCCGTGACGGGACAGTCGCACCGGTGGCTGGTGATCGTCGACTTGCACATCGGGCACGTGTAGCGCGTCTCCTCGACGTCGTAGAGGATCTGCACCGCAGGCAGGCACAGCGGCCACAACGCATCGGGCACGCGGCGCACCGCCGGATCGAGCACCTTGACCATGCCGCCGTACTCGAGGAGCTCGTCGCGCGTCACGTCACGCCCTCCTGTATGACGTCGGGTATATGACGTGAGGTCACAGCCCGCCTCTCGAGCGGCACCGTGGCAGGCGTCACGCGCACCGTCCCACCGAACCGCGCCCGCTCCATGCGCCGTCGCGCCTGCTCCCGCGCCGCTGAGCCGAAGCCCGTCGCCACGGCCTTCGTCAGACTGGTGTCGTGCCGGCGTCTCAGGTAGCAGGGCTCGGTGGTGATGTGCGGGTGGATACCCGCGGCCCTGGCGCGGGCGATGAAGTCGACGTCGGCGCCGAGCCGTTCGGCCTGATACCCGCCGAGTCGCGCGAGCACCTCGTGCCGGAAGGCACACACGCCGTGCCGGTACGTTGACGCACGGATCGGCGTGAGGTCGGCATCGCACTCCTGCCGGCTCGGCCCCACGAGCGGATAGCCCTTCAACTTCCGGGTGACGATCGCCAGGTAGTCGGCCCGCATCACATCGTCCGCATCGAAGATGACGTACGCGTCCGCCGGCGACAGGTGCAGCAGGCTGTTGCGCAGGATGTACGCCCCGACGTTCTCAGGCGTCCAGTAGTACGAGCGACCTACATCCTCGAGATGGGTCGCCGTCTCAGCACATCCATCCACACCGATGCGAACATGCACGGCCACACCTGGCGCGGTGGCCGCGCTCGTGTCGATGGAGGCGAGGCACTGCGCCAGCCAGTCCGCCCGCACCTGGTAGGCGGCGAGGATGACGGCGACGGTCATGCCGCACCGCCCGGCACGGTCGAAAGCGTGTAGGTGCCGCTGTTCGGCGTGTTCGCAAGACACACGTCGGCAGCGAGATCACCGGGTAGACCGTCGGCGACCTTCTGTCGCACGTACCCGTAACGCTCCTCGAGCGTCCCTGTGGGCCGCGGTGTCTGCCTGCGGTGGTAACCGTACCAGCCCACGTGCGAGACGACCGGCGGGTCAGCCCAGGCGACGACGCCCCCGGCGAGCACCCGCGCAATGAGGCCGTCCTGCTCGCAGTCGAACGGCGAGGGCGGGAACGCGAACGCGCAGTAGCCGCGCATGTCGCGGAAATACGCGCGGACGGCATGCTCCATGATCTCGCCCACGGCCCACGCCGGCAGGCAGACCCCCAGGCTCGCATAGGCGCCGTGGCCCGGATTCGCGATGCCCACCGATGCCGACGGCGTCGCCGCGGCGTGGACCCGCTCGTGCCAGGCGAAGAACTCCGGGGAGACCAGGACGTCGTCCTCGACGAGATAGATCCGGTCGAAGCCAGCCTGCCAGGCGGCCCGGTACGAACTGAGCACGTTGAAGCTGTTCCCGGGATGGGCGTGCGGCGTCGTGAAGCGGAGCTCGATATCCAGGTCCGCGTGCGCCTCGACGACGCGGGCAAACTCGCTCAGCGGCGCATGGTCCGCGCGGCGATCGATACAGACGCGAATCTCCAAGGCTCGCACCTCTGGACACGCGGCCAGGTGGTCGAGGCAGAGCCACACCATCTCGGGACGGTCGAAGGCCGGAATCAACACGACGGCTTGCACAGCGTGAACCTCAGATCCTGGTGTTCCTCGAGGACGCCGCGCCACGACCACCACTGCGTATAGGTGGCGCCGAAGTAGTACCGGCCGAAGTCGCGCCAGACGGTGCCGGGCGCATCGGGGCACCAGTAGTGAAACGACTCCTTGTGAAAGACGCGCTGATGGGTCGGGTCGCGGTAGCTGTACGGGTTGTTCCACTGCGGGACGCGGAACTCCAGCGTGCCGCCGGGCACGAGCACGCGGTAGCACTCGTCGAGCCAGGTCTGCACGTCGATCTTGAGATGCTCGAAGACGTCGAGCGCGAGCAGATGCGCGACCGTGGCCTCGGTGAGTGGCCACGGGCAAACGTCGAGGCCGAAGGCGAGGTCGATGTGCGCGCTATGCATCCAGCGGTCGTGATGCAGGAAGCCGGGCGTGGGCTTCGCTCCGGCGCCGAGCTCGAGACGCAGACCGGTTACAGCCATGTCGACCCCGCCGGCAGCGGGTAGTCATCCACGCCAAAGGAGATGAGCGCGAGCCGGCCGCCGAGGTTGGCGACCTGGCGGCCTTCGAGGCGCGCATAGGGCACCGTGACCAGGCCGCGGTCGGCATTGCGGGGGTCGAAGACGTCGTCGATCACGATCATGCCGGGCGCGCGCAGCCACTTCGTCGCGTAGCGATACTGCGCGAGGTTCGCACACGGATCGGCCCCGGCATCGAGATAGCAGAAGTCAATTGGGGACCGGAAGTGTTGCAGGAGCAGCGTCGCATCGCCCAGCGCGAAGCGCAGGGCCGGCAGCAGCACGCCGTGGGCGGCGAGGAACGCTTGCGCGCTGCGCAGCAGGCCATGACTCACGTCGCAGGAGACGCACTCGTGCGCCGTCGCCTCGGTCTTCATCCACTTCGCGATGTGGTACGTCGAGAGGCCATCGTCGTGCCCCTCGAAGGACGGATGCCGGATGGCACCGCACTCGACGATCGTGAGCGCGTGCGCCTTCTGCGCGGCCAGCCACCGCAGCAGGTCGACGAGGATGCGGCCGGGGTCACTCATGCGGCGCACGCCTGCACGTCCTGCAGGACGGCGTCGAGGGTCTGCTGAAAGGCGGCGCGATCGGCGAGGAACGCGGCGCGCACCTGCTGCCCCATCGTGACGCGGTCGGCCTCGGAGAGCGCGAGCGCCTGGCGGATGGCGCGGGCGACGTCCTTGCCGGCGACCTCGTAGAAGCCGGCCGCGTGATGCCGGCGGCGATGGCGCGACGGGATGCCAATGTACGGCGTCGTTTCGTTCATCGGCGCGCGGTCGGTCGTCAGCACGACCTGCGCGCAGCCGTAGGCCTCATGCAGCGCATGGCCGTAGCCTTCGTACGCCGAGGGCAGCAGGCAGAAGGCGTGCGAGTTGAGCAGCGTCCGCAGTTCGTCGTCGGTGACCCGCGCGGTGTCGTGCGCGATGACCGTGAGCGGGACATCGGCGCGGCGCGCGCCCTCGAGGACGGCGGGCGTGTTCTTGCTGCGCGACTTGCCGGCGACGTGCAGGAAGCGCGGTTCGCGCGGGATGGTCGGGTCGTAGAAGTCGGTCGCCTGCCAGCCGAGATACGTGCAGCGGTCACCGACGAGGGCCTGAAAGATGGCCGTCGCGTCGTGCGTCTTCGTGAGGACGCGGTCGAAGCGATCGAGCGGCCACGACGCCAGGAACCACTCCGGGTTGGGGACTAAGAAGTTGCGCGGCGCGCACGCCAGCAGCGCCTCGACGCAGACCTCGAGGAAGATATTCAGATCGCCCGGCTGCGGGATCGGCGTCTTGAAATGGATGCCGTGGACGACGTGGCCACGGCGCTCCAGTTCGGCGCGCAGCAGTTCGTAGTCGCGCTGCAAGCCGGCCCCGTTCGAGAGATGGGTGATGAGGTTCACGCGCATCAGAGTCGCTTGACGACGGCCACGACGAGCACGACGAGGAGGACGACGACGAGCAACTGCACGAGCGTGGCGAGGGTGACATCCATGGCCGAGTCCTTTACGCGACGTCGCGCAGCGTCAGGAGCGAGAAATGGACCGCGCACACAAACGCATGCGTGACGTGATGGCGGATCACCAGCGTGAGTTCGCGCCGCTGGCGCTCACGCGAGCCCAGCGCCGTCACGTCGTCGGCCGAGAACGTGATCCGGATGCGGCCGAGCGCACCGGGATACGTGGCGCGACCCGACGCCAGTAGATCGACCTGCGCGAAGATCGCCGCCTGCGTATCGAGCGACCGCAGCGTCCCGGTGATGCTCGCGATCGTCGACGTGGCAATCGCGGTGCCCTCCGGATCGACGAGGTCAATCTCGATGTATTGCCCGTCGGTCGCTTCGGTGAAGACGTCGTCGAGGACGACGAGTGTGCCGGCGCTGCTGCTCATGCGCGACTCCCCGTGAGATGTGTCCGAAGGACCGGGCCGCGCGCCACGCGGCCGAAGCGCGCGGTAATGCGCGTCACGCCCGCCCGACAGGCGCCGAGGACCACCACCGGCGGCTCGACGGCGGGCGGGCTCCACGCAAACACGTGCGCCGTGGCCGCGGGCGCTGTCAGCGCGACGACGCCGAGGCCCGAGAGCGTGCCCCACACCCGCGCCGTGACGGCCGGCGCGGTGATCGCGCTGTGGCCGGTGACGACGGCGGCGCCGACCAGCGCGGCGGTGGCGGCGGGCGCGGTCACCGATGCGGTGCCCGTCAGCACCGCGGCGCCGAGGCCGGTGGTCCGTGCCGCCGGGGCCGTGAGTGTGACCGTGCCGGTGACGGCCGGACGCGGCACCGCCACCAGCCCACGCCGCCACGGCCGAGAGACGCGCGGGGCCGACGCGCGCGGCGGACTGCCGGTCGGCGTGAGGACCGTGCCGCGCACGCCCACCAGGCCACGCCGCGCGAAGTCCCAGCACTCGAGCAGCGTCGACGGCAGAATCAGCTCCGGGGAGATGGCACTGAGCGCCGCCTGGCGGTCGCCCGCGGTGGGAATGCCCCGCCACAGCGCGACGTAGGCGAGGCGCCCATCGAGCAGCGTCGTGCCCTGCGTGCTGGCCGCGATGGTCAGCAGCGTCGGCGCCAGCGTCAACGGGCGCGACGTGGCATCGACGACGCGCGGCAGCGTGTCGACCGTGATGGCGCGGGCCGTCGGCGAGGCCCACTCGCCCACCGCGACGAACCACGTGCCGGTGGTCGTCCACGGCTGCCCCGCCCAGCCCTGCACGGCGTTGTTCTGCTGCACGTGGGCGCGGAGCTGGCCGTTCTGCTGCTGCAGGCTGCGACTGTTGTTGCCCGTGCCGCTGACCCCGAGCCGCAGCAGGACGGCATCACTGGTCACGTCGAGCCAGCCGCGCACGACCGCCCACCACGGATCGGTCGCCGCCAGGCCGAAGCCCGTGGCCGCCGTGAGGAACTGCCCACTGCCGCTCAGGTCGTAGGCCACGGCTTACCCTTCTCGCAGCCAGACCGCGACGATCTGCGCGTCGCCGGTCATCGTGTCGGCCGCCTGCGTCGCGTCGCGGGCGACCTGCAGCCGGTAGCGTTCGGACGCCTGCACGCCGTCGGTCGTCGCCCCGCTGAGCGTCAGCACCGTCACGGTGAGCACGCCCGAGGCGGCGGGCGCGGCGGCCGTCGCGCTCACCAGGGCCGCGAAGCTGTCGGTGTCGAGGTCGGTGACGCCGGCCTGCTGCCGTTCGAGGGCGGCCTGCCAGACGACGGCGCCCGCCGTGGCCGTCGCGGCGCACCAGGCGATGTGCACCTGCAGCGGCCCGCCCTGATAGTGCGCCGGCAGCACGCCCGCCCACGTCGTCGTCTCCCGCACGGTCGCATCGAACTCGAGCACCGGCTGGGCGTTGCGCGTCGACAGCGTCGCGTACGCCGTCGCCGGCGGGTCGCTGCCGAGGACCGAGCACTCCGCGAGGGTGTCACCAGTCGCCATGGTCAGGGCTCCGCGGGCACGGTGAACGTGAAGCTGGCAATCTGCACCGGCTGGCCAGCGACGAGGTCCGGCGTCACCAGCACCATGTCACTGCCGACGGCGCCCGTGAATTCCGCCGTGCCGTCACTCTGCCGCACGACGAAGTGGCCCGCCGTGCCCGTGGCGTCGGCGGCGCTGTCCGGCGTGATCGGCGCGGCCGTCGCGATGCCGTTCACGGCCGGCAGAAACGCCGGGTCGCTGAACGTCAGCGCAGCGAGACGCGTGCCGCTGGTGACGTCCGGTGTGGCCGGCGGCGGGCCGGTGCGAATCTCCAGCGTCGCGGGACCGGGGCCGCCATCGAGCCGACGGACGCCCACGTCGGCCATGTCCGTCCGCATCGCGTTGCTGAGTCTGGTCGCCATAGGTCGCCTCTCCCTTACAGGTAACGGCCGCGCAAGACCCGGCCAATGTCGTACGTGAGATCGAGCGTCTGGCCCGCCGCGAGCGCAAACGCCGTGCGGCTGTCGTCGGCCGGGTTCCAGATCTCGCCCTCGAGGTCGTGCAGGGCCGTGATCCGTTTGCGTCCACTACCGCCGTAGACCAGCGTGAAGAACCGCCCGCCGCCGTTGGCGGTGTCGATGCGCGCGACGCCTTCGCTCACGCCCTCGTCGCCCCAATAGCCGCTGGCACTGTCGAAGCTGTTGTCCGCCAGGCCCCCGCGCGTCACCGACCACGCGTAGATGTCGGGCGGGATCTGCGCCGTCGCGCGCAGCACTTCGTAGAAGCCCGGCTGCGTCTCGATGAAGCCATTCCAGCGCACACCCCAGCCGCTCATGTACGTCCACGCCTGCGCCGTCAGGTGCGACATGCACGCCGCGAGCGTCAGCAGTTCGACGTTGTCGCTGCGCCCGCCGCTGACGTCGTCGCCCGGGCCGAACGGTTCGCCCTGGACGATGCGCGCGCCGTCGTCCTCGTAGGCCTCGCGCCGCACGCTGAAGATGTGGCGCAGCGTCTTGGTCGTTTCTTCCTCGGAGTCATTCCCGGGCCGGTAGCCGTGCACCGCGCCGTAATCGCCGACGCCGTACCAGGCCTGCAACTCGTCGGCTTCTTCGGTGCCGTAGGGCGCGCCGTAGCTCGCCATCACCGACGGACACCGCGCCTGGAAGGCCTCGAGGTGGCCGCGCGCCTCGTCGGGCGTCTCGACGCCGTTGAGGGTGGCCTCATTGCAGACTTCCCAGACTTCGCAGACCGCGACGCCGACGCGCGTGAGGACGTCGGCGCCCTGCTCGATATGCGCGCGCAGCGCCGAGCCGCTGCCAAACAATTGCGTGTCCCCGCGCGACCAGCGGACCATGCAGCCGAAGCTGGCGCAGAACGTCAGGAAGGCGCCGAGCCGCTCGTAGTAGTGCGCCGTCGCCGGGACGTGATACCCGCCCTTCGCGGTAAAGGCGACCGGCGCGACTTCCCGCCCGCGCCAGTAGTCGTAGTACCCGAGCGTGTCGAGCACGCGTAGGCAGGGCGTCACGCCGGCCGTCTGGCTCGCGGTGGCGATGCGGACAATCTGTTCGCGGCAGGTCGACTCATCGCGGCACCAGAGCGAGAAGGCTTCCATGAAGTGCGTGGCGTGCGAGCAGTACGGGTGCCCGTCGGCGCGCCGGAACTGGCGGCCATGGAAGTGGGCCGGGCCGGGCGGCGGGCCGTAGCCGCCATCGGGCGGCAGCTCGGGCTCGACCGGATCGAGCGGCTCGCCCTTGATGTCGTGCAGCAGGTTGGCGTGGGTCCAGATGCCCTGCTCGACCAGGCGGCGCCAGGCGTTGTGCGCCAGGTCGTACGGCGTCCAGTCTCCGTGCTCCTCGACGAGCACCCCCGCGATCTCGGTCTGCTCGTCGAGGAAGCCCTCATAGGTCAGGGGCACGGCGGGCGCGGTCAGCAGGGCGGGTGGCGGGGCCGCGAAGCCTTCGGCGCCCGCCTGGGCCACCACCGGGACGCTGACGCGCATCGCATCAGCGAGGACGTCGCCGATCGTCCAGCCCTCGATCAGGCGGCGCCAGTACCGGTGCGCGAACTGCGCCGGATCGGCAGCGGCGTCCTGCAGCGTCAGGGCGATCTCGAAGAAGCGCGCCTCTTGCGTCACGAGGCGGTCGTAGGTGAGCGTCGGCGTCATCAAGGTCCTCAGTTCGTGTCCTCGCCGGCGGCGGTCGGCTCCGGGTCCAGCCGTGGCGCCCCCAACGCGTCGTCGATGACGTTGGTGGCCAGGTAGTCGAAGTGCGATCGCAGGCGCACCGCCACGGGCGAGACGTGGTCGTGGGCCGGCAGGTCGCGCATCAGATCGCGGACCAACCGTAGCGCCGCCTCGAGCTGCACGACGCGCGCGGTCAGCCGCGTGGCGTGCGCGGTCAGCTGTGCGATGTCCTCACGCAGCGCCGTGAGCTGCTGCTCGAGGTCGGACAGCACGCGGCCGTCGAACGAGACGCCGGTCATGCCGTCGCCTCGATGGGCCGGATCTCCAGCCGCGTCGCCACCGCAGCGCGGACACAGATCGCGACGCCGGGCATTTCCGTCGGCGACGCGTACCGCTTGCTCGCGGTGAGCGTCACGACCTGGGCGTCGTCGGTCCACAGCACGCCCGTCAACGCGTCCTTGACGCAGCGACAGAGCTTGTCGAGGTCCGGCTTGGTCGTGGGCGGCACGACGCGCCGCTTGGGCAGGCGTGTCGGGCGCGGCAGCGCGAACTCCAGCGACAGCGCCACGCTGGCCGGCCGCGGGTACGCGATCGACGACGCGCGCCCGGCGCCGCCCATGCCCCACCCACAGCCTTGGACCCAGCGCGCGTGGGCCTCCAGCGCGGCGAGGTGCACGAGCCACGCCCAGGGTCGCGTGTGGCGGTTGTCCTCGGTGACGACGGCGCGCCCGCGCACCACGAACGCCTTCGTGCTGCCCTTGGGGGCGGGCGTGCCGCAGACGGTGAAGGCGATCACGGGCGGTCTCCCGCGACCGCGACCACGGCGTACTCCTGGTCGACCGGCAACGGGGCCTGCGCCCAGATCTCTTCAACCGTGAGGGGCCGGCGCGTGAAGCGCCGTTGGGCCTGGAGACGGCGCAGCAGGCACGCCACGCGCACCAGCTCCCCCCGCGTCGGGCGGTAGTCCTCGTCGCGCGGCACGCCCGGCTCCAACGTCCGGCCCTGGGCGACGGTGGCCCGCCGCGCCGCACACCGCTTGCAGCGCCCGGCGCCGCGTGAGCACGGCCCCTGGCAGTCGACACAGCGATGGCGGCGCAGACGGGTCATGCGCGCACACTCCGCAGCGCGCCGAGGACGTCGTTGGCGTCGAGCACGTGATCGACGAGCGGATGGTGGTGAAACACGTTTTCGGGCGACCCGATCAGCCAAATCGGTTTCCCCAGGGCGAGCGCGTAGCCGAGCTCCACGTGACGGCCCCCGGTGAGGTACCCCGCGGACGGTGTCTCCGTGAACGCGAGGACGACGTCGGCACGCGCCAGGTCGCCGAGGTCGAGCAGCGCGGTGGCCCGTGCCTCCTCGGGCGTGGCCGGCAGCGGTCCGGTCAGGTCCAGCCAGGACGACGTGACGCCGATGCCGGCGGCCACCAGGCGATCGCGGTACGTGCGCAGCGCGGCCTGCCGCGGCCAGGCGGCACAGAGGTAGACCGACATCACAGGCAGACCCGTCCCTTCCGTGGCGCCGACGGCGACTTCGCCGACGATGAAAGAGCGATCGCCCAATGGCCGGACATCAATCCCAACACGACGCGCTGGCGGCGACGGTGGCGGATCCGGCTTGCGTTGATCCGTTGGCGCCGGCGTCGGTAACTTCCGCATCCCCATTCAAGCCTCCAGCGTGGCCTCGACGCCATCGACGTACGCGAACGCGATCCGGACGACTTCACTGGTCGGCTGCACGCCTGTGTGGGTGCGGCAGAAGAACGCCACAAAATCGTGGGGCGCCATGTCGCCGAAGCCCTCGGCCCGGACGTCGTCAGACGTGATGGCCGCGAGCGGCTCGAGACGGACGTCCAGGATGCGGAGCACGGTGAGTCGCTCGACCTGTTCGCCCTTCTTGAGCCCCTGCCCCTTCGCGACGGCCTGCACCAGCTGCCCGCGGCGCAGCGCCAGCCAGCCGTGCCCGGCGCGGCGCGTGACCGTCTTCGTGCGGGCACGCACCTGAGGCGTGGTCAGGGCGAACGCCATGTGCTTCATGCCGCGCCTCGCACGCGCTCAGTGCGACGATCGGCCTTGCGCCACAGGTGCGCGATGCGACGCCGCTCCGTCCGCGTCAGACGCACGCCGCGGCGCACCACACGGACGACGCGGGCCTGATCACAGGTCCACGAGGGAAAGTGAACCTCTGGTGAGGGCACAGCTGGGCCCACGGGCGTCACTTCATACAGGTCTCCCCGTGATCGCGCGGCGTACCAGGTGGCGTACTCGAGGCTCGTGGTGATGTAGACGGCCTGCTTCGCGCTCGGCGGATCGACGGGCTCCCAGTCGTCTGCACCGGCGAGGGCGCGCAAGACAGGGAGTGCCCGCGCGCCGAACGGCTGTAGCCAGCGCTTGTACTCGCCCACCGTGCAGATGCGGCCGTGCTTGCGCGCCTCGCAGATGGGACAACCGTCGTCCACGTGCGGCGCGGACGGCGTCAGGACATCGCCGACCTGGAGGCCGGAGATCCCGCCGTGGAAGTACCGCATCGCGGTCACGCCTGCACCACCTCGGCCGCGGCGTCGGCGTCCGCCGCGGGAACGAAGACCAGCACCACGCCCTCACGCCCGACGTCCCGTAAGGCCGCGGTCACCTGATCGGCGTAGTGCCGGTGAATCCAGTCGCCCACATGCGTGTCGGGGACGCCCACCTCCAGGGTGTCGCCGCCATCACGCAGGAGGGCGGTGTCACGGAACCACGTGAGGAAGGTGTGGCGGTTCAGGTGCGCGTCGAGGCGCACGAGGACCCGGCCCCAGATGTCCTCGCTGGTCGGTCGCCAGGCACCCGGAGACGGCGGGTGACCCTGGACCGCCACGGGCCGCGCGGTGGTGCCGTGCGTCTCCCGCCACCGGGCGCGCCAGAACTGGTACGCGTCATCGCCCACGACCTGCCCGGCCGCCGCCCACGCCGCCTCCGTGGCGCGGTACCACTCGAACAGCGTCTCGTTGGCGGCGTCGGCTGTGGCGCCGGCGGCCAGCAGCTTGCGCACGAACTCGCCATGCAGCCCGTGCGGCACGTCGAGCCCGTGCGGCGAGTGGTAGGCGCAGTGCCGCGGCGGCCGGTCGGGTGGGGTGTCGAACGGCACGACACGGCCCGGGGGCGGCGCCTCGCGCGCGCCCGCGCCCGCGCTGTGTGTGTCTTTTAATACTGTTCCTGTTCCTGTTCCTGTATTGGCATAGTCTTCGGGTAAGGCTTTCGGGAAGCCTTCCGGTAATGCTTCCCCTGTCTTCTCGGAAGGCTTTCGGGAAGCCTTTCTGGAAGGTTTCAGCGACGTGCCGTCATCACCCGGATTCCCAGCAAATGCGGCCAAATACTTCGGGCCGAGCCCCGCCAGGAACGTGCGGATCGCGTCACCGGCGGCGGTCTTCAGCTCGCACTCCGGCAGCAGGTCGAAGGCCGTGCGCCACGCCACCGCGACGTTCGGGTTCTCCGGCTTGTTGCTGTCGCGCAAGGCGTTCGGGAGCCACACCAGGCGAGCCTTCCAGTCGGCTTGCACCATGCCTAACCGGAAGACTTCCCCAAAGGCTTCGTCGAAGGCTTCCAGTGGCCACCCCAACTCCTCCGCCATCGCGGCCCGGCCCACGGGCAACAACCCCGGCACGAGGCTGGTGCTCGGGCCGGTGAGCAGGTAGACCCACAGCCCCTGGCCGGACGGCGGCAGGGGCGACAGGGCTTGGAACTTCTTGTCGCCCCACATTTGCAGTTCGACTTTCCGATAGCGGCTCATGGGCGTGACGCTCCCTCCCGCCGCGTGTTGCGGTGGGCGAGGTCGCGGAGGACCTCGAGGATGCGGGCGCACACCGCGTCGTGCCCCGCGTCGGCCGCCGCCCGCGTCGCGTACGCGAACGACCAGGGCACGTGGCGGGCCCGCAGTTCGACGAGCACCGACGCGGGGGCGATGACGGTCGATTCGTAGGAGCGGTGCACGGGCAACCAGGACGTCGCGACCGCTACGTCCTCCTGCCGAAGCGTGGTGCGCCGCTGGAGGTCGTCAGCGCTACCGATCGACGCGATCGCGGCGCGGGCCCGCGGCGAGAGGGATCCGAGGTCGGTCATGGCCGCGGTCTCCGTCGGGGTGGGCCTGCGCGCAGGCGTGGGGTCCCCGGCGTCGCGGACGACGGCGCCCAGTGGAGACACCGCGCACACGTCCACCCGCCGCCCCGGGTGGTGATCGTCCAAATGCGATCGCCGTGGCCCGCGAGGGCGCACCAGAGCCGCGCCAGCAGGTGGCCGATCATCCGGGATCCTCATCGCCCGTCCAGACGATCGTCCGCGGCCGATCCGAGGCGGAGCGCGCGCTGCTGCACCGCCTCGAGGACCTCGTCGACCGTGGCCCCGGTAAGGGGCCCCAGCAGGCGGAGGACGGCGACCGCGTGCACGTCGTAGGACGCCGACGCGTCGGGCCCGCCGCCGGTGGTGCGGGCCATCGCGGCCAGGCCGATTGCGAGACGGGAGCCAAGCGTGTCGCGCACGGCGGTGTGCGGCGCGGCGGGGACGGGGTACACTGCGGACTCGAACATGGACGCGGCCCTCCGGAGGCCGTGGCTGTGGAGAGCCGGACCGGGTTGGCCCCCGATTCGGCTCGTTTTGTGTGTGGGGATCGCGGCGCGCTCATCCGACCCGCCGCAAGCGCCGCGACGCACGAGGATCCTCCATCGCGCGGGCCAGATACCGGTCCACCTGGAGCGCCGCGAAGCGGTACCGGCTCTGCCCCTGGCGCGGCAGCGCCGGGATCGGGAATGTGCCGGCGTCGAGGCGCCGCATCGCGGTCCGGCGCGACATCTTCAGCACCGCCAGAAGCTCGGGGAGGGTCAACACCGGCCCACAGAGCTCCGCGACCGACGGCGTGCGGTGGGGCGTGTTCATGCGGGCCTCACGATCCGCACGGGCGACAGCGTCACTGCGCGCTCGACTTCGGCGGCTTCGCGCTGGACGCGCCGAGCTTGCTCGCGGAGATCGTTGCGTTCCTGCTCGGAGAGCTGGCCGTCGGCGTACGCCTGGCGGGCCAGCGCAGACAGCTCCCCGGCGTGCGCGGCGACGTCGAGTGTCTCCAGGGCGATGTCCAGGACCTGCGTCGCCTGCGCGCGCGGCACCAGCACGTAGCCCAAGTGATCGGCGACGTACGCCAGCGGCAGCACGCCGACGATGCGGCAGAACGGAATCAAGTGCCGCGCCTGGAACTGCAGCTCGTCGCGGTACGGGTTGATCGCATTGGAGAGGTAGGCGCGGCTCACCCCGAGCTGCTCGGCGACGGACTCACGCGTGATGCGCGGGTCGCGCGCCTGGGCGTCCTCGAGGGCACGCGCCAACGCCTCCGTGAGGTCGCGGATGTCATGCAGGCTTCGCTCGGCACTTCGTGTCGACATGTGCGTGTGTCCGTCGTGCGGGGACCGCTACCGTGGCTGCTGTCGAAATGGATCGGTTGTCTAGGCCGCGGGGGAACGCGACGTGCCCAGGAGTTCTGGAAACAACTGCTCTGGACTGAGGGCGAGCGCACTCGCGAGCTTGCGGAGCGTTTCGGCCTCGGGACTCCCAGCCACGGCTCCCCGCTCCAAGCGCGAGATGGTTTCTTTGTGAACGCCCGCACGTGAGGCCAATTCACGCTGGGTCAGCCTGGCTAGCCGTCGTTGACGCATCAGTTCAAACAACATGAATGTTGTTTTACGCGTCTACTAGCGACATGTCAACAGGCAAATCAACATGTATGTCCTTCTTCAGAGCCCGGCAGGTGTTGATAATTCAACAGACATGTCGCTGGATGTCGGGTTCGGGCTGCGGCACATCGTCCGAGAACATCGGAAGCGGCTCCGGCTCACGCAGGACAAGCTCGCCGAACTCGCCGGGACGACCGGCGAGACGATCAGCCGCATCGAGCGTGGGGTCGTGGAACCGAGCCCAGAGACGTTGCGTGGCCTCGCACCGGTCTTCGGCGTGCCCGTGCGCGAACTCTTAGCGCTCCTGGACCCGGACCTGGTGCACTTTGCTGGGCACGGCACGCCGACCGCAGGCGTCGAGCGCGGGGATCGGGACGCGAACGAAGGTGACCCACCACCAGGAGACGCGCCACTGATCGAGGCGACATTGGCCGAGGTCTCAGTCGACGAAGAGGAAGTGCTTAGGCTGTATCGGTCGCTGGAGCCACAGGTCCGTGACCTGATCGTGCGGATCCTCCGGAGCGAGGCGGATCCCGCGGTTCGTCATGGGCTCCCCCCACGCGTCCCGCGACACCGTACGACCGTCAAGTAACCCGCGACCTACATAAAGGTGGTTACACCGCGACAACGACGCCGATGCACGGACCGAACGGGCACCCGCAGTTACGGCTGGTCTGCCGCAATGGCCAACCGGTAAGCGATTCGAAACGCATCGCGTGGGGCCGCCCCTCCCCGGCCCCACGCCTTCCCCTGGGAGAAAGACATGCTCGGCAAGCTCCTGAGGTCGCTGTTCGGACACGCCGTCCCCTCCCGCGCTGCGAGCGAGCGCGAGGCGGCCGCGCGACGCACGGCGGACGTCGAGGCACGCGGGAAGGATGCCATTGCGCGTCGACACGCGGACGATCTGCGAGCCGTGCTCAGCGAAGCAGAGGCGCTCAACGTCTCGACCTATGGCTGGTCGGAGGAGGCCCATGCCTCCGACCTGCCGGCCCTCTTCGACCTCGAGCAGCGCCTCGCACGCGAAGCGGACACCTGGCCACCAGCTGCGGTGTTTCACGAGGAACCCGCCGGGACAAAGAAGAGCGCGGCGGGGAACGGACGGTTCCAAGTGACGCCGTCCGGCTACATCTACGTGGGCGACGCGCGGCTGGAATTGGCATGGGCCGACGCGTACCACCTCGCCTGGGGCTCCGAGGACTACGGGCGGGATGACACGCTGTGGTATCTGGCGATTCAGCGGCGCGGGCGGCAGACGTCGACAAAGTTCTGGTTCGATTTCCCAGAGCAGGCCCAACGCGCCTACGTTGCGGCGACGGCCTTTGTCGCACGAGCCCGTACCGCTGCGGCCCCGCCTGCCGTCCCCTCCTTGCCAGACCAGCAGGGGACAGCCGCGCCGACTCCGGCGGGTGTGGCCACCCCGCCTGCGGTGTTAGAACCCGCCGATGACGAGGACCTCGACTTCGAAACGGACATCGTCGGCGAAAGCTTCGGTGACCGGCAAGCCAGTCTGCGGGCCATCGCCGCACACGGCCGCACCGGCGACGCGGACGAGGGCGTGCCATTCGTGGCCCACCTGGTGCCGGAGCCGACGAACCGGCACGACCCCAATGCCGTCGCCGTGGTCGATGGCGACACGGGCGCGATGCTCGGCTATCTGGCGCGACAGCTCGCCGAGACGTACCACGCGACGGTGGCCACGGCGGCGACGCACGGTCCGGTGCGTGTGCCGGCCGTCGTCCGAGGCGTCGATCGGCTCGGCGTGTGGATCGATCTCACCAGCTTCAATCGGGCCGCGGGGCTCCCATCACCGGAGCGCCTGATCGCAGACGCCAGCACGTACTTCGACCGACGCCAGGCGGCCGGTCAGGTGGAGGGCGTCGCCTGGACCACCCATCATGCGCTCGCCGTCGAAGCCGCCCGCCTGGGACAGCCGGACGTCGCGGCCAGTTGCTTCGAGAAGGCGGTGCAGGGGTGGCTCGGCGCGTTGGCCTTCGAGCGCCGCCCACCCGGGGCGTCGGGCCTCTTCGAGGACTATGCGCGCTGGTGCCGGAAAGCGAAGCGTGACGACCTCGAGATATCGGCGCTGACCCGCTACGTCAGCGACGTGGCGCCGCACGAGCCAGACTCCACGCGGTGTGCGCGGTTGACCAAGCGACTCGCGGCCCTTCGCGCGGCCGCCGCCGACGAGGCACCGTTCTGATGCCCGCGCCGTGGACCCTCCGCTTCGGCTCCTCCCCCGCCGGCCTCGCGTGGGTCGTGGAACGCGAGGACGGCGCGGGACGGATCACCGCGTTCGAGCCCGAGGCGTACGAGCAAGCGCGGCACGTCCTGGTGCGTCGCGCGCTCGCCGATGATGTGGACGCCGTGCTGGTGTCGGTGGCTGTCGACGAGGGGACGCGGCGCATCGTGCGCCAGGTGATCGACCGCTGATGCTGGGCCTCCCTCCCGGCGCCTGGCGACCTGCTGACGAGACGCTGTGGGTCCTGCACAAGGGCCCGCGCACGGCGGTGCTCTGGCAGTCGTTGCACCCGCTCGGCCTCGAGCTGCGCCTGGACGTGGATGGCGAGATGGTGCGGACCCGCGTGGAGAAGACGGTGCACCAGGCGCGTGAGGCGACGGTGCAGATGCGGGCGGCGATGGTTGGGAAGGGATGGAGTGGCGATGCCTGACCAGATCGTGGTGATTCCTGTGACGTGCGACGGGTGCCAGGCGCCCTTCGAGGTGCACTGCACGCACGCCGTGGGGTTCGGTGTGATGCGCTTCTATGCGTTCGGCTGCCCCGTGTGTGAACAGCCACACGAAAAGCTGTTACCTGGTGACATCGTTCGAGTCGTCCGCGGCGACGACATCGGTACGATCGAGCTCTGATGCTGGGCCTCCTACCCGACGCCGCGCTCCCCGCCGACAACCAGAGGTAGTGGTCTCCGGCTTCTGGCACCGTCCAAGTAGCGATTGCGAAACAAAAGCGAAACTTCCTAGGATTAGAGGTATCGGTTGAAGCTCAGTCACGAGATTCGGGATCCGATTCACAACTTCGTCAGAATCTCGACAGCTGAGAGGGACGTCGTCTCTACCCGAGCAGTTCAGCGGTTGCGCCATATTCATCAGCTCGCACTGTCGTCGCTGGTGTATCCGGGCGCCACGCATCGACGTTTTGAACATTCGCTGGGTGTCATGGAATTGGCTGGGCGCATTTTCGACGTGGTCACGGCGGAGGGCAATCTGCATGAGGCCGTGCAGGAGCGCTACCCAGAGCTGCTACAACGCGATGCCAGAGAAGGGCTGCGAACCTCGATACGTCTCGCGGCTCTTTTACATGATGTCGGCCACTTGCCGTTCTCGCATGCCGCTGAGAAAGAGTTGCTGCCGAAGGGCGTGGACCACGAAACGTTGACGATGGCGTTGATGGAGCACGGTGATTTGGCGGAGCGTCTCCAGCGTTTCGAACCAGTTCAGCGCACCAGCCGGCTCCAGCAGCTCGCCGTGGGACCGAAGGGGTACAAGCAAGGGCAGGTTCCGCCCCTTGAGTCCTTACTGTGCGACATCATCGTCGGCGACTCCTTCGGGGCAGATCGAATGGACTACCTCCTTCGAGACTCCTATCACGCTGGTGTCGCGTACGGTCGGTTCGATCACTATCGGCTGATCGATACGATTCGGTTCTTGCCGCGGCCTGAGAGCGAAGACGAGATCCTGATGGGCGTCGAGTACGGCGGCCTGCAGTCTGCAGAGGCGATGGCCCTTGCCAGGTATTTCATGTACTCCCAGGTGTACATGCACCCGGTGCGCAGGATCTACGACATCCATCTGAAGGACTTCCTCACCGCCACACTGCCAGATGGCGTCTTCGCCACTGACCCGGCGACACACCTGTCCAAGACCGACAATGAGGTGCTCGCTGACATGCACAAGGCTGCCTACGACTCCGGCGCGCCTGGCCATGTTCACGCGCGACGCATTATGTGTCGTGAGCATTTCAAAGTGGTCTTCGAAGCCCTCCTGAAGGTCGACGAACCTGGCACCGCAGCGACTCTCGCTGAACAACTCTCGAATGAGTTCGGTGCCGAGAACGTGAGGCTCGATCGGTATCGACCGACTCCGGCCTCTGCCGATTTTCCAGTTGTTCACAACGATGGGACGATCGCTTCGTCGCTTTCTGAGTCCGAGACGCTTCTTGCACTCCCAAGTGCGGCCTTCGCCCGCGTGTACGTGGAGCGAAGCCTCGAAAAATCAGCCAAGCAGTTCTTGAAAGCCATCTATACACGCAAGGTGCACTGACCGTGATGTCCTCCGACTACCGTAGACCTGCTCTCATTCGACATCTCATGAATGCGCTTCTCGAAAGGAGCAGCTGGTGTGGCGAGACTCACATCCAGAAGTCCGCATACTTCGTGCAAGAGGTGGCAGCCGTAGACCTTGGAGCAGAGTTCATTCTGTACAAGTTTGGACCGTTCTCGTTTGATCTGCGTGATCAGATTGCGAGAATGCGCTCGGAGGGATTCATCGATCTACATCCGAATCCGCCCTACGGCCCGAGTCTGCGCCCAAGTCACTTCAGTGAGTGGCTCGCTTCTGTTGGCCTCGTCGAACGTGGGGAACGCGATCGCATTGATGCTGTCGCGGACTTCATCGGAGGCAAGGGCGTGACTGAACTCGAACGGCTTGCGACGGCGCTGTACGCGCTTCGAACCATGCCAGATGTTTCGCAAGAGTCACGTGCTGCTTACATACATTCTGTGAAGCCTCACGTATCCGTCGACGATGCGATGGTGTCTCTTCTTGTAGTACGCCAGTTCGAGATCACATTCAACAATTGGATCAACAGAAACCCTCAGAACTGAGTTTCCTTTCCACGCTATTCTGAGCGAGACCATACCCACCTTGAATTCCGTACGCGCTGCCTCCAGCTCGAGTTGAAGGATGATGCCTGAGCCGCTGGAGGGAGCGACCGTGAAGATTGACGTGACAGCCGTCGTCGTCGACCACTACGCGACGCTCGTCACAGAATCGGCGCGGTAGGGATCCAACCGGACAGCAAGCCCCCGCCAGGCGATTTCACATTGCTCGCGCGGACCTCGGCGCAGGTCCACCCGTGTCTCTTGACTATCCCAAGCCGCTTTGGTTATTGTGCTGTCACGGTGAAGGTGCGCGACATCCTCGATCGGCTGCACGTGGACGGCTGGCGGCTCAAGACCCAGACCGGCAGCCACCGGCAGTTCGTCCACACGGCGAAGACGGGCAAGGTGACGGTCAACGGCAAGCCGGGGGACGAGATCGCGGGCGACCTGCTGCGCTACATCTTTCGCCAAGCCCAATGGGACTGGCGGACGCGCTGACGCCGCACGCCCAACACCAGACACGACGACGACCACGACGACGACCACGACGATGACGACGACGATGACGAAGGCCACCACGCGCGTACAGGCCCTGGAGGCGCTGTGTGCGGAACTCTACCAGGTGCTCGGGACGGTGGGCGCGCCCGCCGCGGTCCTCGACAAGGTGTGGGCTGCCGCCGCCGGGCAGCCGATTCCGCGGGGGGAGCTCCTGCCGATCGACGAGGACGCCTTCGAGGCGGTCCGCGATCGGCAAGCCATGATCGACGCCGTCACGGCGCTCCTGGCCCCACGTCGCGCGGCGCTCATCGGGCAGGCCGGCGGGCGGCGCACCTCCCTGGTGAAGAGTGCCGCGGCGCGCGCCAATGGACGCAAGGGTGGCCGGCCGCGCAAGGTGTCCTGATGCCGCGCGCGACTGGTCTGCCGAAGCGATACGGGACGCCTGACGCGGAGAGTCCCGCGTGGACCCGAGAGGAGTTCGCACGCGCCCAGCGCGCCGGCGACGTGTTCCCGACCGGCGTCGTGGGCGAGGCGCCGCCCACGCGCGTCCGCGGCCCCCAGATCGCGGCGGAGGCGGTCAAGCGCATCAGCAAGGGTGGCCGGCCTCGGACCCACGATGCCTGACGCACCGGCGCCTGGCATCCGCTGGTACCGCACCAAGTGGCGCGTGTCGGTCAGCGTGGGCGGCCGCGGCGCCCGCCGCACGACGTCGACGCTGTGTGCCGCCGACACCCCGGTGCGAGAGATGCGCGCGTGGCAAGAGGCGGCCCGCACGCAGCTGCGCGCGGAGGCCGAGGCCGCCGCGGAGGCGGAAGCGGACGCCACGCCGCCCGCCCCCACGCCCGGGGCGCCGCTGACGCTCGCCGCGGCGGCCGAGGCCTATCTGGCCACGGTCACCGCGATGCCGTCCTACGTGAGCCGGGCCGCGGACCTGCGGGCCTGGACGCAGGCCCTCGGGGATGTGCCCCTGCCGGACCTGACCGCGCACGACCTCCTGGCCACCGTGAACGGCTGGCGCCGGGACGGGCTCGCGGTCTCCACCCTGAACCACCGGCGGACGGCGCTTCTGGCCTGCCTGGCGCTGCACGAGGCCGACGCCGAGGCATTGGCGCGGGGGACGCTCGCGTACGCCGACGAGCCGCTCCCGGTGCCGCGCGAGCTGCCGTACCCCCTCGTGCGCCAGGTGCTCGCCGCGATGCCCCCGTCCCGGGCCCAGGCCGTCCTGGCCGTGATGGCCGAGACCGGGCTCCCGCCGGCCACGGTGCGCCGACTGCAGCCCGATGATGTCGACGAGCGGCACCGGCAGGTCACCCTCCCGGTGCGGCAGAAGGGCGGCAAGGTCGCCGGCGTGACGCTGCCGCTGACGCCTGCGGCCGTGGAGGCCTTTGCGGCCGTCAGGACGCGCCGTGCCTGGGGCGGCGTGACGCGACAGACCCTCTGCCTGGTGTGGGGCCGCGCCTGTGCGGCCGTGCGGGCCGGCGCGTACCCGGAGACGGTGCCCCACCGGGCGCGCGGGACGCTGACGGGGCCGGCCACGCGCGTGCCCGTGTGCACGCCCTACATCCTGCGGCACTCGTTCGCCGGCCGGGTGCTCGATGCCACCGGCGGCGACATCCAGGCGCTGCAGCAGCTGCTGCAACATCGCGACCTCGAGACCACGATGCGGTACGTCCGGAGCCGGGCCTCACGGGCCGCCGTGGCGGCGATCGCCAAGCTCGCCTGACGCCCGCGTGCAGCACACCGGTGCAGCACGACGCGACTTTCCTCAGGATTGTTGCGCTTCTTCCGGGGCTTCCCAAGCCAGTCAGACGGGTTCGATTCCCGTAGCCCGCTCCACCCCGTTTTGCCACGATTTCCGCCTCAATCCTGAGAAATGCCTCGCCCGTGTCACGGGGTCTAGTTGTGCCAGTAAGGGTCACGCGGAGCCACTTTTTGCCGTCCGGTGCAGCACAGCGTGCAGCACACACGCGCTGATGCCTGGCGCCTGACGCATGACCTTTGGCTCCGGAGGCCAACCGCATACGCAGAAATCGGCCTGTTTGTGCCGGGGCCAACAGTGGGGCCAACCATAGGGCCGGCCCCTCTGCCCATCGATAGGCGTGGACGGGACGAGGCTATTTCGGCCGTTCCTGGACCGCCCGCTCGATGGCGCCGAGCCGCTGGATGATGGCGTCGAGTTGCTCGCGCACCACGTCCCGGCGCTGGTACTGCGTCTCGACCACCTCGATGCGGGCCTCGAGGCGCGCGATGCGCTCGCGCTGGAGCAGGACGGCGGCGTAGGCCGACCCCAGCACGCCGAGCACCACGATCAACACGGTCGGCTGCAGCCAAGCCTGCCCCGGCGGCGGCGGGCGATCGTCACCCATGACGCGGGTCCCGGCGCGTCAGGCCCGGCGAGGCGACACGTCGTCCGACTCGTCCGGCTCATCGTCCGGATCGACGTCCGGCCCCTCGCCCCGCGGCGTCGGGCCCGTCGAGGACGGCGGCGTGCTCGGGGTCGGCGCGACCGTCGGCCGTGGGCTGGGGGGCGTGGTCGGCGGTGCGGGCCGCCCCGGGGTCGTGTCAGGCGTGTCAGGCAGGTCAGACATGGTGCGTTCTCCTTTGGGGTGGGCTGGTTACACGGTCACTTTGACGCCGAATTCCGCCGCGTCAATCTCGGCCACGGTCCACGCGACACTCGTGGCCGGACTGGTCGCCGCGAACTCGGTCTGGTACTGCCAGTCGCTGCCCAGCACCGCGCCCGTGCCGGCGTAGTTGACGCCGCCGATGCGATAGGCCGGCACGACGGTGCGCACGCCGGCGACATCACACTTGGTGTAGTGGCAGGTCTGCACGCCAGCGACGGTGCCGCTGACGCCGAGGGCGGCGAAGTTGAAGGTGTCGATGGCGCCGGCCGTGTTGCTGGTGACGTAGTCGCTGGTGTTCGGCGTCGCGTCATCCACGAGCGCGCCGTGGTCGGTGCCGGTCGACGGCGTCCACGCGGTGTTGCTGCCGTTGCCGCTGCTGGCGACGACGCAGACGATCCGATGATCCCCGCGGAACGTGAGATCGTCGGCCAGATACAGATCGTCGATGTCGTATTGATATGTCGAACTCGACGAGCCGGCGCCCATGAGTAGGATCCCCGTCCAGATCCCCGTGAGATTCGACTGTGTATCGATCCCACTCGCACTTGCGACCGACACGCCATTCGCGCGCACGTTGACCGTTCCGGCGCTGTTGTGACACGTCCACGCAAACTCTAAGAACACCCACGTACCACCCGTCACCACGCCACCCGCCGACGTCGCCAAGGTGGTCGATCCGGCGAGATAGATCCGCAGCGCCCCCGTGCCCGCCATCAACGTCACGCTGACATGTGTCGTGCTGCCCTCCTTCACCGAGACGATCGGCACATCCGACACCGGCAACCCCGAGCACCGAAACGCAAAGCCCACGACCCCCGTTGACGTGCCGCCAGACACGCCCAACGTCGCCCCCCCGGCCGCCGACGGATTGAGACACCGAAACGCCGCCGTGCCGTTGCGCCCGTTGCCCGCGCTGATCGTCGCGTTCGCGCCGCCGAACGACCATCCCTTTTTGGCCGCGTCCGCCGTCACCCAATGATCGAACGACTCGACCCGCTTTATTGCCATCCGGCCCCCCGTTATTGGATCAGCACTTCGATCGCCACCTGTGACACCGTCGCCGACGCCGACGTGTCCCGGACGAGCACCTCGATGACGCTCTGCGAGTCGTACCCTTCCGGCCCCGCGGCGATCAGCACCTCGATGACGCTCTGCGACACGTACGCGTCGTTATGCACCTCGCCCCAGCGAATGCCGCGCGCCGGATTCTCGCCGCGGTAGTAATCGATCCACGACTGCCGCAGGCGATCCCCCTCGACCATCTCGAGCTCGTACGGCAACTCGTGCGTCGTCGTCGCCGGGTCGATGTCCACCTGCCGGATCCGCACCGTCTCCACCAGGAACGGCCCGTCCAGCAGCCGCTCGGGCCAGACGATCGTGGCCGACAGGAACGGATACCAGCCGGGCGTGTACGTCGTGCCACGGACGACCTTCGGCGCGACCACCATGCGCGAGAGCAGCTCGCGCGCGTAGCCGGCCGCCTGCGCGAGATCGGTCTGGTTGGTGGCGTCCTCGAGGACGCCGTCCCGCAGCAGTTGCCAATCGAAGTAGCCGGCGTCGGTCTGCGGCGGCAGCGGCGCCGTCTCCCACACGCGCACGATCGCCGGGAACGTCACGCGGTGCGCGACCACCACCGGGACGCCGAGCGCGGGCGGCGCCCCACTGGTGACCACGGCCTGGTGCACCGCGTCCCACGCCCACGGCGCCCCCCGCAACGGGGTCGCCACGCCGCCCACCGTCAGGACCAGGCCGGTCTCGGCACTGAAGATCACCGGCGTCGCGTGGACCACGGCGGCGCCCAGGGCGGGCGTAAACGCGATCGTGGCCGTGCCGTCGTCATCGACGGTCACCGCGCCGGTGAGGGCGTAACTGGTCCCCGTCAGCGACGTCCCGAGCGTGAACGTGCTGGCGACCGCCAGGACCATCCCGGGCGTCAGGTCGCGCACCGCCATCGCCGTGGCGCCGGCGGCGTAGCCCGCCTCGAGGTCGACGAGGGCGACCTGACTGTGATTCGGGAGCACGTTGACGGGAAACGCGATCTGCACCCCGTTGGCGGTGCGCGTTTCGCTATGCGTGACCGGCCCCGCGCCAGACACCGGCACGCCCGTGGTCAGGCGCAGGCGCGAGGCCGTGAACAGCTCGTCCTGCATCCACGACACCGAGCCGTCCAGCAGGTTGGTGCCGGGCGTCAGCGTCACCGGGCCGGACGACGCGCCCGGCTCCACGAGCGCGCACTGTTTGTCCCCATTGATCTGGAAGGGGTAGCCCGTCTGCTCGGTGATCTGATGGAACACCGACAGCAGCGTTTCGTTGACGACCGAGAGATCCGCGAGCAGGGGCCCGCCGGTCAGGCTGACCGAGATGTTGGTCACGCCCTTGTCCGCCAGGTACGTCGTCACAAGCTCGTCAAAGAGCGTGAACGCGCCCTGGCCCGGGAAGACGCGATGGTCGAGGATGATCTGCTCGGCGAGCGACATCCAGTCGCGCACGGTAATCCGGGTAACCGTAACGTCGTCCTGGCCGAGGCGCGCATCCTCGATGCGCCAGATCGGCCCGCCGAACAGCAGGCCCGCGTTGTGCAGCAGACGGACCGGGTCACCCACGCCTGGCCGATAGGCCAACGCCGAGCCGTCACGGACGAGCACGTCGAGGCGCAGCGACTCGGTCGGGCCGACCTTCTCGATGTCGATCGAGCCGTCCTTGAGGAGATCCGTGCGATCGATGCCGTCAATGGTGAGCGTCAGCGCCACCTTACGCGACTCCCATCAAGCGCCGTTCGTCGCCCTGGTACCGATTGACGACGCGCGTCACTTCGCGCCCGTCGATGATCACCGGCGTGATGACCGTGATCGCGCCGCCCAGCGCCGACAGCCGGCTCAGCGGGATCACCGCCTCGGGCCCGGCCTCCCCGATCAGTGCGTGCGTGGGACGCGTGACGATGCCGCCCGCGGCCAATTCCGGCAGGCGTGGGCTGCTGGGCGGCGGCCGCGGCGGTGTCGGCGGCTCGGGTAACTCGGGCGTCTCGCCAGGGATGTAGTTGACCGGCACATTGATCGGCGGCACGACGAGGATCTTGTCGATCAACTCGCCGATCTTCGTGATCAGGTCATCGATCTTCAAAATCATGCGGTCAATCGGTGGCCGGAACTGATCGCCTACGAGGTTATTCTGGCGGGCGAAGTCCAATAGGGCGCGCGTGTTGGCATCGAGCGTGCCCTCCAGCTCCGGGTTCGCCTGAATCATTTGCCAAATCGCCTGCAGCGATGGCTGCATCAGCCGCGCCGCTTCGAGGCCGCCCTTGCCCATCAACTCGAGTTGCTTGTAGGCGCCGCCGATGCCGTTGGCGAGTTCCGTAAACAACTCTGGCGACAGCAGCCCACTATTGGCAAAGCCCGCGAGCGCCGCGCCGAGGCCCTGCGCCATCGAGACGATAGGCCCCGTCGTCGTGTCGGTGGCGATGCTCGAGAGCACCTGGAGCTGCTGGAAGCCGGCGCCGGGCGTGATCCCGCCCTTGGCAAACAGATCCCGCAGCGTATTGATCGACGGCGCGAGGCGCTGCAGGATCGACAGTGCGCTCTCCCCTTGCCGAATCGCGTCGTTGAACGCGACGAACAGGCCCGAGGCGGCGGCCTGCGCGACACCGCCGAACCGGTCGAGCGTCTCGGTCGCGCGGCGCTTCAAGGTGGCCTCGATGACCCGCTGCCGCTCGGCCGCGTCGGTGATACCGCGCGTCAGATCCTCGATCTCCTGATCGGTCAGCGACGCCTGCTGATTGAGCGCCGCAATCGTGGTCGCGAGGCCTTCTTCGGCCTGGAGGCGCTGCTGGGCGGCGAACTCCACCACCGACGCGGCGCCTTCGCCCCCGCGCCCGAGCACCTCGCGCATGCGCTGGAATTGCTCGGGCGAGAGCACGCCCTGCACGCGCGCCACCTCCTGCATCTCCCGGCCCAGTTGCGAGGCTTGGCGTTCCAAGGCGGCGAGCGAGCCGGTCACGTAGCGGATGGCCTGCGCGACCTCATTGGGACTGTCGTCGTTGAAGCCACGCTGGAAGTACGCCCACGACAGCCCTGCCTCTTCGATCTGTCGGCGCAGTTCGCTGGCCCCACCCGCGGCATCGACGAAGGCCTGCCGCTGCTGGCGCAGCGCCGCCTGTTGGGCGCGGGCGTTCTGCCACGCACTGTACGCGGCGGTGAGCCCCCCAATGGCGACTGACGCTCCGAGCGTCGGCCCGGCCAGGCCCAACGAGAGCCCGGTCGCCAGCCCGCCTCCCGCCCCGAGGGCGCCCCCGAGGAACGGGTTGCTCGTCATGCCGCCCAGCGCCATCCCCGTCTGCGCCGACGCGAGCGCCGACGCGAGGCCCCGCCCGCGGCCACTGAGCACGCGCTGCCCTTGCGCGTTGGTCGTCATCAGGCTCGGGAAGGCGCCCGACAACGCCTCGATCAGCTGCGAGGACGCATCCGCCGCCGCGAACGCGGTGCCGATGCCGCGCGTCACGTTGCCCATTGCCGGGCCGGCAATCTGCGCCAGCTGCGCGAAGGCCTGCGCCACGTTTCGCACCTCAAGCGCGAGGTTGCGTGTCTCCTGCGTGGTTTTGCGAATGGCCGGCTGGATGGCCGGCGCCAGGCCGATCAGCATGCCCGCGGTGGGATTCGTGCTCGGCAGCATGCCCGGGATGGCCGCCGTCTGACTCGTGACGGCCCGATTGAGCCCGACAAAGCCCGGGCCTGGCGTCGACGCGATCGGCAGCGTGTTGAGCGCGCGCCCCATCTCGCGGAAGGCCGCGCTGGTCTGGTCGGCGGCACGCCGCGCCGTGATGAGCCGCTGCGCGACCGCTTCGATGTTGTCGGAGGCGATCCGCTTGCCGGCGGCAGCAATTTGCAGGAGTTGATCGGCGAGGCGCTTGCCATCGGCGACCGTCTTCGCGCCGGTCAGCTCCGCGATTTCCTCATTCCACTTCTGGATCGCGGCGAGCTGCTCCTTGGTCGGGGCCGTCCGGGCAGCCGGGGCCGCGGGCGCGCCCCCATGACTCGGCACCAGGGCCATCGGCAGGAGATGCGACGCCTGCGGGCGCAACGTGGCCGGGCTCACCCCGCTGGTATTGCCGACCAGGGGCGCGACCTGCGACACCGCCAGGTTGGACAGACGGATGGGTGCGGCCCCTAGTTCGGCGAGCGAGCGCAGATACCACGGCAGCCGGTTGATCAGCCCCTCGATCGACTGTTCGATGTCCCGGCCCGCGCGCGCCATGTCGGCGGCGATGATGTCGGCGACCTCGCCCGGCCGTGCGTTGCGGATGCGCTCGAGGGAGTCGGCGACCTTGCCGAGCGCGCCGGCCAGCGTGGTCGTCTCATTGCCGGCCGAGAACGCCTTCGCGCCGATGTCGCCAAACGCGGTCGCGATGCGTCCGGCCTGCTCGAGGACGGTCAGCTGCTGCGTCCCCAGCTTGTCCGCGGCCTCCTTCGCGCGCTCCATCGCGATGGTGACGAAGGCCTGCTTCTTCTCTTGGTCGGTGAGCTTGTCCGCGCTCTTGCCGAGCCGGTCGGCGTAGATCTCGTACGCTTCTGAGAGCTTAAGCGTAACTCCCAGGTTATCTAATACCTCTATACTTCCCCTCCCAATCGCGCCAATCAAGGCGTCGATCGCGGCCGTCGCGTCGACGCCGACGGCACGCCCCAGCGTCGTCGCCACGCCTGCGAGGTCGTCCATCCTCACGCCGAGCGCCGTGAGATTGAGCTGGCTGGCCTGGTTGGCCTGCCGCATCAGGTCGATCTCGCTGACGAGCCCACGCGTCGCACTGCGCATGGCCTCGAGCGTCACCCTGGCATTGGCCGCGCCGCCCTGCAGTTTCTCGAAGGACTGCGACAACGGCCCGAGCTTCGCGCCCTGCTCGGCCATGTCGCGCAGGCCAGAGCCGATGGCCGTAATCGCGGCGAGGCCGGCGCCAGCCCCCAGTCCAACGCCGAGCCCCGCCGCCAGGGCGCCCGCCCCACTCTTGAGCGACGCGCCGATCCCGCTACTCGCCTGCCCGAGTTGCTGCGCCGAACTGGTCGCCGCCTTCTGCTGCGCATCGAGCGCGCGCAGCTCGTTGGCGATCTTCTGGATGTTGGCCGGCACCTCGGCGCCCATACGGGCGGCCTTCTGGATGTAGTCGTCGAGGCCGCGCTGCGCGGACTTCAGTTCGCTATCAGAAAGGCGCGCCGCGCCGCCGATCCGCTCGATGCCGCGGGCGATGCGCTGCGCCTGCCCCTCGATGCGCGACCCATCGAACTTGCTGCCGACCGCCTGGAGTTGCCGCGCCGCGCCCTGCGCCTGCTCGCCGACCTTGCGAAACTCCGTCGAGGCCTGCTGCGTGGCGCGTCGCAGGTCGGAGACATCGCCCGTAAAGGTCGCTTTGATGGGCATGGCGTCAGCGTCGTTTCAGGGCGCTCATGCGCTCGTGTTGTTTGCGGTCGTGCTCGTCACGATGCAACTCGTCGAGCGTGATCCACACCCACGTAATTGGCCACGCGTCTACGTCGTGCGGCGCGAGGCCTTGGAGGGCGCGGGCGATGCGGACACAGGTGCGTTGCCAGGCGTAGGGTCGGGCGGTGTCCCGTCACCACCGGGACGGTAGATGTGCTGCAAGAGGTCCGCGTACTGCTGCTGCAGCCCGACGTAGTACGTACTCACCAGATGCACCATCGCCAGCCGCACCGGCTCGCGCAGGTCTTCGATCGCTTCCCGTGAGACGTCGAGGCCGAGGTCCCACGCCTGGATCGACAGCTCCAACACCCGCGTGTCCTGATCGAAGGGCACCTCCCCTGGCTTGACCGTCTTCAACGCATTCCAGACTTTGGCCGGCGGATCTTTCAGGATCTCGATCCAGTACGACGTCCCGAGGATCTCGAACTCGAGGCGCTCCACGTCGGTCGCATTCGCGACCCCTTTTACGGGCATGCCAGAACCTCATCGCGACGCACCCGCCGTGCCACGCGGGCGGGTGTCCGTAAGTGCAAGCGACCTTCAAAGACGGACCCGCCCATGACGTCATAGATGCACGTCACGCCGCCCTGCATCCGCGTCCAGACCTGCACGTGCGTCGGGGTGCCCGCCAGCGCGAGCGACGGCCGCAACGTCGCCCGCGCCGGCTCGAAGACCAGATACCGCCCCGCCTTGTCGCACCCGCGCACCTCGCCGAGCACCTGGCGGCGCAGGAACAGCGTCGCCCGCTCGCAGGTAAAGTGCAGGCTGGATCGGCCACGCCCATCGGGCCCGACAGAGATCGACGCGGCCATGCGACCCCCGACCGCGTCAGGCGATGATCGTCCGCGTCATGTCACCCGCGGCGCCGCCACTCAGCGTCACCGTGATGATCTGGTCCTGCCGCGCTTCGATCTCGAACTGCTCGAGGACGACATCGCCGACCCACTGCGGATGACCGCTGTCGTCGTACGGCGTGATCCGAATGTTGACGGTGTCGTTGCTATCGAGCGCCGTGTAGAGCAGCGTCGACGCCGGGTCGTAGATGCCTTCGGCACTGAACTGGAAGTCCGGCTTGCCGACGGCGTACTGCTTGTTGAGACTGCCCTGGCAGTCCACGCGCTGCTTCTCGCGCGACTGGTTCAGGCGGATCGCCGTGGTGCACAGCAGCCGCTCGTAGACGGCCGACTCGGACTCGCCGGCCGTGTTGATCTCGAGTGCGGCAAAATCGCCAAAGTATCCCGCCATAGGTCTGCTCCTTAGCTTTCGCTCTCGCCGTCATTCAGCACGAACGACAGCAGGTATTGCCCACCGACCGCCTGCCAGCGGTCCTCGCCGTCGGTCGGGATCGGCCGCTCGAGCACCCGCTGCCAGCGCCGCCGCCGCAGCTCCCAGCCATCGAAGACCTGCCCGAGCGCCAGCGCCATCGCCGCGTTATGCACCGCCGTCGCCGCATCCTGCAGCACGACGGCCGCGACTGACTTCAGCGGCGCGTACGTCAGCAGCAGGTACGTCAGGTCCACCGTCCCGACCGACGCGCCCTGACAGACGTTTTCATTGGCGCCATCGGCGAGCGCCATCACCGTGAACGGCGGCGGCGCCGACTGGTCGGCCATCCCCCACCACACCGAACCCGCCACCGCCGCCTGCACCGCCGGATCCGCGTTCAGCGCATCGACGAGCGCCTGGCTCGGCGTCAGGCTCACGGCGTGACCTCGAGGGCCCGCAACGACGCCGGCAGGCCGCCCTGCACCAACGCCGTCAACTGGTCGACCATGTGCGCGCGTTCGGTCATCGCGTCCCGAATCCACGGCACAAACGGCGACACACTCTTGCCGCCGACATGCTGGAAGCCCTCGGCCGCCAGGTGCCCGTGCGGGCGAATGTTGGCAATGTGGACGCGCAGCGGATCGATCTGGCGCCGTTGCCAGCCGGTCGAGAGCCGCTGTCCGCTCGTCTTCTTCCCGGCGCCCACGGGCGTCGAGGCCCGCGCCCGCGCCTCGAATCGCTGCGCCGCCTGCGCGATGATCCGCGACGTCTGTTCAGGCACGACGCGCTCGATCGTCAGCAGATCGGCGAGCGCCTGCTCGAGATTGAGCGTGACGTTCGCGTTCACACCCGCACCTCGAGACACTCGGCCACGAGCCACCGCGCCCGCTCCAGATCCGACAGCCCGAGAATCTGCAGCAGCCGATCGCCGGCCGGATGGTGGTACACGAGCCGGTCGTCCGGCAGCACGTCGCCGCGGTAGCGCATCGTCACCGTGTAGGCGCGCGCCGTCTGCGTCTGAATGCTGCCGTCGACCAGCATCTCTTGCCGCCCCGCCGTCGTAAGCACCTGCGCCGGATACCGCGCCGGCGGCACATCGGGCCAGCTCTCCTGGCCGACGCCGCCGACGTTGACGACCTGCCGCCGTTGCACCGTCACCCGATCCGCCAACTCGCCCGCGTGCGGCATCTCAGAGACCCCGCACCGCGTAGGGCCGCACGCGGACGTCAATCTCCCGCTTCCAGTCCGCCACCGCGACGCCGTCGAGGTTGCCCCAGACGCGATACGCAATCGCGCCCTTGACGCTCAGCGGGATCGTCGTCACGGTCCAGCCCGTCGCGCACGTCACCACGTACGTCCCGCACCCGCTGCCGACCCACACCCGCGCCGGGCGATAGTCGAGATCGGCCCGCCAGTCACCGAGCGGCAGATCCACGTCGGCGTCGACGTGTCGCTGGCTGACGGACAGCACCTCGGTCACCGGCAGGATTGGCAGGTCGAGGCGGCCGTTCCGGGCGGTCACCGTGCAGCGGTGGTGGCCCGGGATCAGCGCCAGGCCGTAGTGCTGCTCGAGCCACTCCCGGGCCGCGATCGCGTTGGTCTCGATCCGATGCGCTTCGTCGTCCAGCGCGATCCGCAACTCCTCGCGGATCTCCGCTTCCGTGATCGGCTCCGGGGGCGGCAGCTCCCCCTCCGCGAGGGGCAGGCGTACCGCCGTCGGGCGGTCGTGGAGCACTCCGGTCCAGTAGGGCAGCGACACTGCGCATCCTCTGCGATTCTGGCGTGGCGACGACCCGTGACACCGGCCAGGGCATCACGGGATGGGTCTGCGCCCGCACCGATTACGCGCTCTCGCCGCTGAGAATCACCTCACCAAACGCCGACGGCCGATAGACCGCCAAGGCGCCGCGCTCTTCGGCGCGAATCGCGACCAGATTCTTGATGAAGAAGTCGTCATGGCTGTTGCTCATGTCGACGCTGATGCCGCCCTTGCTGAACCACTGCGCCATCGTGCCGAAGGCACCGACGAGCGCCACGCCCATCGGGATCTGCGTCGTCACGACCACGCGCAGGCCCCACAGCGTGCGGACCTGCACCGGCGCGAACGGGTTGGCGCCGAGGTACTGGCCGCCGCCGGTCGCCTTCGTGATCACGACGTCGCCCCAGTCGGCTGGGTGCATCACCAGGCCGTCGGGCATGACGAGCGAGTTGGTCATGATGGCGACGATCTGCCGGTGGATGGCGTCGATGGCGGTCTCGCCGGTGCCGGCCTGCGTCACGTCCGGCGTGAGGCCCGGCCGGTTGCGGATGCCCAGCACGTTCTCGCCGACGCCGCTGCCGTTGAGGATCTGGTCGTCGACTTCCTGGCTGATGAAGACGCGCAGGCGGCCGTCGAGATACGACTGCAACTGCGCCACGTCGTCGAGCATCTCGTTGCTGACCGAGAGCCACGTCGCGATCTTCTTGACCCAGTCGGTGACCTGCGTGAACCGCAGGACGCTCTCGGGCTTGACGGCCGCTTCGGCCACGGGGCCGGCGTTGTTGGTCGCCAGCGATTCGACCGGGTAGATGACGTGGCCGCTGTCGGTCGAGCCCGACATGATCAGCGCGCGCACCGTCGGCGGCTGAAACAGGATCGGCAGGATGCCCGGGCGGTACTCGGGCACGAGCAGGCCCGCGCCCCCGGCCGGCGCCGTGATGCCGGTCAGCGTCTCGGCGCGCAGCTCGACGATCGGCGAGTTGAAGCGCGACCGGAACGAGCCCGCCTTGATGGCCTCGCCGATGATGCTCGCGGTGACCTGCTGCCCCCACGTCAACGCCTGCGCGGCGACCTTGCGGCCCGCGTCCTGATCCTGCCGCGTCTCGGCCGGCGGGGTCGCCTTGCGGAAGCCCTCGAGCTTCTCGCGCAGCGTCGTCTCGGCCTTGCCGGCTTTGAGGCGCGTCTCGAGCTCGTCGGCCTTCGCCAGGTGCTCGTTGACGCGGGCCCGTTCCTCGTCGGTGAGCGCGCGGTTCTCGGCGTCCGCCTTGGTGAAGAGGCCCTCGGCCTCGGCCACAGCCGCCTTCTTCTCGGTCTCGATCTGCGTCAAAAGCATGGGTCGTCTCCTGCGGCTTAGCCGCGCAGCGCCATCAGGCGCGTCTTGAGCCGCAGGTCGGCATCAGCCGACGCGCGGAATGCGGGAACGGGGGACTCGTCGCGGGCGCCCTCGAAGAGGTCGCTGTAGCGCGCAATGCGGTCGACCAGGCCGGCCTTGAGCGCGGCCGTCGCCGTCAGCACGCGGCCCGAGCCGAAGCCGGCGCGCACGTCTTCGACGGGCACCTTGCGCCCGCGCGCGACCCGCGCCGTGAACAGCTGGTATTGCGCCTCGACGCGCTCGGTCAGGGCGTAGCGGTCCTCGTCGGACAACGGCCGCAACGGGCTGCCCTCGCCCTTGTGCGTGCCCGCGGTGATCTCAGTGGCGACGACGCCGGCCTGCGCCAGCGCCGCCGACTCGTCGTAATGCACGGCGATGACGCCGATGCTGCCGACTTCCGACCCCGGCGTCGCGACGATCTCGGTCGCGCCACTCGCGAGCCAGTAGGCGGCCGAGGCCATCAGGCCATCGGCGAGCGCGATCACCGGCTTGCGCTTGGCGGCGGCGCTGATGGCCTGCGCGGCGTCCTCGACGCCAAACACCGAGCCGCCGCCGCTCTCGACGCGCAGGATGATGCGCGAGATGCTGCGGTCGGCCGCGAGCGCCTCGACCTGCGTCGCCAGGGCCTCGTAGCTGGACCAGCCGAGCATCGCGGTAAAGGCATCGCCGTGGCGGGTCAACATGCCCGTGACGGGCACGACGGCCGTGGCCGTGCTCGCCGCGAGCGGCAACGACACCTGCCGCGCCGACGGGCCCCGCGCCAGCAGGGCGGCCCGCGTCGCGAGGTAGTCATCGCGATAGACCGGCCACGCCTCAGCACTGACCGCGAGCAAGCGGTCGCGTAAGACCAGCGTGACGCTCATAGGGCCCCTTCCTCGATAGGTGCGTCGGGCTCGCTGACGACGTCGCTGGTCGTCATGTTGAGCGGCAGCGCGATCGCGTCATCGGCCGGGTGCGGGCTGCGCGGCATGTTCTGCACGGCGCGCGCCTCGTTGACCGACATCCACGGCCGCCCGACGGCGGTGTTCAGCGCGAGAACCTGCTCTTCGAAGCTGCCGCGCAGCTTCTCGCGCACGTTGAACTCGTAGTAGTACGTGCCGCGCTCGGCGAACTCGTGGATCAGGGCGGCCTCGAGCTCCTGCTCGACCATCTGGATGGTCGGCCCGAGCGCGTCCTGATAGAGCATCTTGTGTTGCTCTTTCACGTTCGAAAACGTCGCGCGCCGCAACAACCCGACGACCGGCAGCGGCATGTGATAGGCCCGCGCGATCTCCTCGTCGTGCAGTTCCCGCGCTTCCGCCAGCTGCTGCTGTTCGGCGCTGTGTCCGGCCTCGTGGTACTGCATGCCTTCATCGAGGACCGGCACCAGGCCCGCGCCCCGCGCGCCGCCGTAGACCTCGGCGAACTCCTGCCGGAAGTGCGCCCGCGCGTTCGCATCCCACTCGGGCGCCTCGAGCGGGCGATGGATGACGCCGGCAATGCGCGCGCCCTGGCGCCAGTAGTGCGCGCGGTAGGCCTGCGCAAACATCTCCTCGAGCAGCTTGCGGCGCAGCGTCTCGATCTTCGAGAGGCCCGCCACCGTGTCGCTGCCCGGGTTGGCCTCGCGCAGATGGATCACGTCGCGCGCCGGGATCTCGACCCACCCGCCGTCGTAGGTGTACAGGCCGTAGACCTCCGGGTAGAGCGTCCCGTAGGCGCTGACGCGTCCCGCCGGCAGGCGCCACAGTTCGTACGGCGGATCGTCCTCACCGCGGCGCAACTTCAGGATGTAGGCGTTGGCGTAGACACCGAAGTCGATAAGCGCATGCTCAACAAGCCGGTACTGCGTCGTATACGGGTTCGGGTAGGAGACGAGCTGCGCGACCGGGTCGGTCGTGACGCGACGGCGGTCGGTATCGCTGACGCGCTCGTAGGTGTGCAGCCCAAGCTGCGCGATGTTGCGGGCGCACGCGTCGATGACGGTGCGCAGGGCCGGCTGCGTGCGATAGAGCGTCGCGTAGCTGCCGCCGCTGCCGGTGCCGCCAAGGTGCCAGCCGTCCGGCTCCGAGAACGCGATCGGATCCTTGGACTCGGGCCAGGGGCCGCTCGCGGTGCCGGGGGCCCAGACGCCGTTGATCTGCGCACCACGCCAGGGCGCCTGGCGCGTCTCCAGACCGACGAGCGAGCCTGCGGATCGGACGATGGGCATCGTGCAGGGCTACAGCCTGCACGGCCGTGGTACAGCTGGGGAAGGGACGACTCGGCCGCGTGACGCTGTACGTCACACGGCGTCAACGCACGTCGCAGTGGCAGGGGTTACTTCGCCTTCGCGAACAACCGCGGTGAGGGCAGGCAATCGCGCGGCACCACGTGGAGCCGCTTGCCCGGCGTCTCATAGGCTTGGACCGCCTGCTTCTCGACCCACCGGTAAATCGTGCGCTTGTCGACGCCCGTCAGGCGCGCCGCTTCTTTCACGGTCACTGGCCGATCCATACGCCCTCCGTCATCCGCGTCGTGGCGGCTCATAGCTGATCTGCAGGAACAGGATGGCGTCGCGGTCAATCGTCAACTCGCCATCCAACTTCGTCGGCACGTGCCGCGTCGGGTCGAGCAGCGAGCAATCCCGCAGGATGACCCACCGGCCTCTTCGCCCCCACAACAGGCCCTCGACGGCTGCCGCCTGCCCGTCCTTGAAGTTGACGATGCAGCGCCGCCGGATGCGCGGCATCCACGCCCACTGCACGCCGGCCAGCACGAGCCCGATCACCAGGCCGACCACGCCGAGCGCCGTCGCCCACGTCTCAAGCACCACCTAGACCGCCTCCAGCCGCGCGGCCGGGTCGCTGTACCGGCTCTTCTTCTTGACCGGCTGGAGTAACGCCCGCGACAGCGCGGTGATGCCCGCGGTCAGGCCGTCGATGCGACCCCGTGACGTCCGCTTGCACGGCGCCACGTTCTCATTGGCGTCACGGCGGGCCTTCAAGTTGCTCGCGTTCCACCGCAGCACCGGGTTGTCGCTCGGATCGAGGTCATGCTCGAGCACCAGCGCCAGTGTGCGCTTCATCGGCTCGCTCAGCGTCTTCGGGCCCTGGCGCACTTCGACGACGCGCATCCCGTGGTCGTCCTTCAGCGTCTGCACAATCTCGCCCGCGCCCCACGGGTCGTAGCACACCTCTTGCAACAGCGGCCAGGCGGTCTTCTGCGCGACAATCCATTCCCGCACCACGCCCAGGTGCACGACGTTGCCCGCGGTCGCCTCGAGGTGGCCGTGCTCGACCCAGGTCGGGTACGCCACCCGATCCCGCCGACGGCGCTCCTCGAGATCCGCCTCCGGCACCCAGAACTTCGGACGCCAGACGCACCGCCCATCGGGCAGCAGCCAGACGAGCACGCCAGCCGTCAGGTCGATGCGGCTGGAGAGGTCGAGCCCGAGCCAGCACGGGACCGTCTGCAGCTCGGCGTCGGTGACCCGTGGCTGCGCCACGCAGGCGTCCCACGCGCGCAGCGGCAGGTAGCCGTCGGCGGCGCCGACCTTCTGCCCGAGATACAAGCGCCGAAACTTCACCCACTCGTACGGGTTGGCCCTGGCCTTCCGCATCTCCTTCTGCAGGAAGTCCGGATTGACCGAGATGCCATAGTTCGGATTTGCCTTGCGCCAGGTCGCCTCGAGCTCCGGATCGTCCTCGGGGTCGGCCGACGCGATGAACGCAAACCATTCCGGAATGTCGACCGTGCCCTCGAGCACCTGCGTACTGATGCGCACCTGCTGCTCGTAGACCGACTCGGCCTGCTCCCCCGCCGTCGTGATCTTGAAGTGCAACGGCTGATCGAGCGTGCCCATGCCGGACTCGACGACCTCCATCATGTCGGGCGTCTTCTGCCGGTGGATCTCATCGGCGACGGCGATGTGTGGCCGCAGGCCGTCCTGGTTGTCACTGTCGCTGCCGAGGATCTCGATCTTGCTCTCGGTCTCTTCGTTGAACAGCGTGCTCCGGAACGGCGTGATCAGCGTCTTGAGCAGCGGCGACGACGTCACGAAGCGCCGAGCCGTCCGGAAGACGATCCGTGCTTGGTCCTTCTTGGTCGCGTAGCAGAAGCCATCCGCGCCGGGCTCGCCGTCGAAGAACGTCATGTACAGCACGATGATGGCCGCGAGGGTCGACTTGCCCTGCCCGCGCGGGAGTTCCACGAACGCGTCGACGAAACGACGGAAGCCGTCCTTGGCACGTACCCAGCCGAAGAGCGAGCCGACGATAAACACTTCCCACGGCTCAAGCTCGACGGGGCGCCCAGCCCACGCGCGGCCTTTGAAGTGGCGACAGAGGCGCGCGAAGAGCACGACCTTCAAGCCGAGCCACGGCTTCCACACCAGCGCCTGCGCGTCGGCCGTCTCGAGGTCGCGCAGATGACGCGCGCAGGCGGACCGGTGCCAATGTCCCGCCGGGATGCGTCCCTCGACCACATCGCGTGCGTAGACGGTCACCGGATCGCCGCCGTCACTTGATTGCCATGAGCTGACGGAGTGCGGCGCTGTCATCGTCCTCCTTCGGCTTCGGCGCAGCGCCGAGGTCGGGTTTGGCCATCGCCGCCAGTAAGTACCGCTGGAGCAGCGACTCCTGTCGCTGCACCAGGCCGCGGTACGCGGGCAGGAGCGGGTGCGCCTTATTGACGCCCTTGTCGCTCCAGGTGAGGCCCTCGCGTTCGATGTCCTCCCACATGCACTCGGCCCTGGCCGCGATCTGGCAGAGCAGCACGAACCCCCCCACGGTGTGGAGCGTCAACGTGCCGGCGGCCATCGCCGGCCCGGCATACCGGTGCCAGTACGCCTGCTCGCCGTCCTGTGCGAGCAGATCCGTCGGCATGACGATCGCGGCCGACGTCTCCGCCTCCTCGGCGTCGGCGCGGGTCGTGGGCACGAGCGCCAGCGTCCGCTTCCCCGCGTGGCCGCTGAGGAAGTGGTGCGTCGCGCTCTTTGGCTTGCGCCCGGCGCCCTGTCGTCGTCCGCCTCGTGGCACGTTTGATTTCCCGTTTGATTACGGTTTGATTGTGTTGATTCACGCACGACGCGAGATCGCACGATGTCCGCCTGTTTTGGTCACTTTCGCCTATGAGTGCAGAACCTACGGATCAGAAACCTTTGATTTCGCGGGCGCACGCGAGAGGC
>Ga0105104_10000279_pt1 | contig 38707 bp, 28 predicted proteins | sample PPLLaktember2015_3_FD_87034 | JGI IMG/M metagenome (GOLD analysis project Ga0105104, IMG submission 87034) | Freshwater sediment microbial communities from Prairie Pothole Lake near Jamestown, North Dakota, USA - PPLs Lake P7 Core (6) Depth... | ecosystem: Environmental > Aquatic > Freshwater >... | reverse complement strand
TTCCGGGAACACGTCCGGGCGCTCATCGTGGCGGAGAAGACCCGTCTCGATGCGGAGGCGGTCCCTCGCCAGGTGTCCTGAGCCCGGGCCCGACACCCGACCGTCACCCGGTGGACCCCGGAGTGGGGTCGCCAGGGCATTCCGGCTGCAACGAATCATCGCTGGGAGTGTCGGATCTCTTGCCGGGCTGGCGGCCGGCCATCTCGAGCAGGCTGGTACAAGAAGGCCTGCCCGAGGATCATGCGGGGCCCTGGGGGGTTCCCGGGCGGCACGAGGGGAGCGCCGCTCGGTTGGAGGCGACGATGCAGGGTCGGCTCGGTTGTGTCTTGGGTCTTCTGGTTTCCTCTCTGGCGCTGGCTCGACAGCAGGCCCCGCAGCAGTGGGGCCCGCCGCCGCAGGCTGCGCCGCCTCAGCAATACGTGCCCGCACCTGCACCCGCCCAGGTCGCGCCGGCGCAATACGCCCCGGCGCCGGCGCAGCAGTACGCGCCTGCGCCACAGGCCGCCCCACCTCAACAGTACGCGGCCCCTCCCGCTCCGGCTCCGGCGCCCGCGCAGTACGCCCCGGCGCCGCAGCAGGCCGCTCCGGCGCCGCAAGCCGCGCCGCCCCAGCAGGCCGCACCTCAGCAGGCACCGCCGCAGCAGTACGCTGCGCCACCGCAGGCAGCGCCTCCTCAGCAGTACGCGCCCGCGCCGCAGGCCGCGCCGCCCCAGCAGTACGCCGCGCCACCGCAGGCCCCGCCCCAGCAGTACGCCCCCGCGCCACAGGCCGCCCCTCAGTACGCGCCGCCTCCCTCCGCAGCACCGGGGGCAGCCGCCGGAGCCGCCGCCGGGGCCGCAGTGGCGGCTCCGCCCGCCGCCGCACCCGTCCCACAGGCCGCGCCGCCGGCCCAGTACTCCGCGCCCGCCCCACAGGCCGCTCCGCCGCAGTACACGGCGCCCCAGCCGGCCGCCCCGGCTCCCCAGGCCGCGCCCCTCCAGCAGGTCGCGCCGCCTGCGGCCGCAGGAGCCGCCGTGGCTGCGCCACCTGCCGCCGCGCCTCCGCCTGCCGCCGCCCCCGCCACCCAGAGCCCTCCGGCCAAGCCGCTCCTGCCGCCCGGAGCGGTCCCGGCCCAGCCGGCGCCTGCCGCTCCCGGGTCACAATCGGTCGACAACCAGCCGGGCAGGGCGGTCCAGGAGGACCTGCCAGCAGCGGGGCTGGCCCGCGAGGTCTACTACCGGGACATGCTGCGCGTCCGCTCGCACAAGACGGACGTCTACACCCAGAACGGCGCGCGTCAGCTCTCGGCGGTCGAGTTCTATCGGCTTGTCGGCCGGGGGGATCTCGCCGCCGCCTCCGAGGCGCGGAAGAGTGAGCGCGGGATCCTCTACGGCTTCGGATTCCTCACCTTCGCCGCGGGCGTCGCCTCGGGCATCTTGGTGACCAGCAACGCACAGAACCTCAACGATCCGGCCTGCTTCTCGCAGGGCACGAAGAGCTACAACGACTGCGTCGACCGCGCGCAGAAGACCAACCTCTACGGCGCCCTGCTCATCGGCGGCGGTGTCGTGGTGGGAGGGTTGCTCGCCACCATCGCGGCGCTCACTCCGGACATGGTGACCAGCGCCGACGAGACCGCGAAGCTCGCCGACCAGTACAACCGCAACCTCTCGAGGCGGCTCAACGCTGCCGCCGAGCCACGGGTGCAGGTCACGCCGATCTTCGGAAAGGACGGCGGAGGCATCGCCGCCCGCTTCACCTTCTAGGGGGAGGCGAGGGACACCGGGGCCGGCCCGGGTGGTTCTTCCGGTGCCGGCCGCCGGCTCCCACGCACGAGGAGGACCCCCGCCGCGGTGGTCGCGAGCGCGAGGGCCAGGACCATCGGCGACTGGAGCCGGTCGGCCAGGCCCGGGATCCGATCGAGCAGCACCTGCGCCCCGTTGTTCACCAGGTGGATGAGCATCCCGGGGAGGATGCTCCCGCTCTCCAGCGCCACCCACCCCAGGAGCAGGCCGACCGCCGTCGCGGCGAGCACGTGGTACGGGTTGACGTGGAACAGCCCGAAGACGAGCGCGCTGCCTGCGACGGTGATCCACCGCGAGCCGCTGCGCCGGAGCCCGGCGAGGACCACGCCGCGGAAGGTCACCTCCTCGGCGACCGCGGGGAGCAACGCGACCAGGAGCAGCGCCGTGCCCAGCCCGAGCTGTCCCTGCTTGCCGAGGAGCTCGCCGAGCCAGTCGGAGTAAGCCCGGGCCCCCGGGAAGCGCAGGAGCTGCGCCCAGACCACCGCCCCCACGCTCCAGCCGCCCGCGGCGAGCAGGACCGTGGCCGCCCAGCCCCGCCCGGTGGGCCAGCGCAGCTGCAGGGTGTCTCGGAGCGGAACGCGAAAGAGCCGGCACCAGAGCAACGACGGAGCCAGGAAGAAGCCGAGCTGGGAGACGAGGATGAGCGCCACCACGCCGCCCCGGCGCTCGATCAGCGCCGATCCGTAGAAGGTCAGGACCAGGAGCACCGCGGCGAAGGCCAGCGCGTTGCCCGGGCTCAGCTCACGTGCCTGGCGGAGTCCGGGCGAGAGCACGTCGCGCCAGGGCTTCTCGCCCGAGAGCAGCACCTGCTCGCTCTGGAACACTCGGGCCGCGAGGAGGATGCCCAGCACCGCCCAGGCGAGGCTCACCGCCCAGACCACGGTGATCTGCGTGGCCCCTGCCTTGCCGACGAGGATGTCGTGCACGAGGAGCGTGACGTTGAGGAGCGGGACCAGGGCGGTCCCCGCGGTGAGCTCGGCGCCGGGGAGGAAGCTGGCGAAGCCGGCGACCATCACCAGCAGCAGGATCGGCATCAGGTAGCTCTGACCCTCACGGTAGCTCCGGGCGAGGACCCCGACAGCCATCAGGAGCGCGACGATGAGCAGGGCCGCCGGCAGGACGGTGAGGAAGATGGCGCCGGCGCCGGAGAGGCCAAGCGAGAAGCGCGCGCCTGCCTCCATCGCGGCGGTCGCCCGGGAGAGGGTCAGGGCGATCGACCCGAGATTGCACACCGTCGCGGCGAGGGTGAGCGCCAGCACGGCCAGGTACTTGCCGGCGACGATCTCCACCGACCTCACCGGCGCGGTGAGCAGCGTCTGCAGGGTTCCCCGCTCCTTCTCGCCGGCGGTCAGGTCGAGCGCGGCGTAGAAGCCCGAAGTCGCCACCAGGACGAGGAGGAGGTAGGGAAGGAGCGCCGCGGCGAAGCTGGCGCCACGACGGGCGGCGTCGGCCAGGTCCTCCTCGTGCACATCGAGCGGTGTCGCCGCCGCGGCGTCCTGCCCCAGCGCCGTCATCCGCTGGCGGAGGAGCTCAGCACCGTGCTCGGTCAGGGCGCGCGAGACCCGGCGCTCCATCGCGTCCGAGTCCACGTTGGTCGAGTCGGCCAGGACGCGGACCGGGGTGCTCGCCCCCGAAGCGCCCGGTGGCGTGAGCAGGATCACGTGGACCTTCTTCGCGGCGACCAGCGTCCGTGCCTCGGCTTCGGGCTCGGGCGGGGGCAGGGCCCGGCGGTCGACGATCTCGGCCCGCGCCTGCTGCTCGACGGCGCGCAGCGTGTCCTCCGGCACCGGCCCCCACGCGGCGATCCGGGCCCGCGTGCGCTCGAGCTCGCCGCGCTTGTCGGTGGCCACCGAGCCCAGGAGCGTGAAGAGCAGCGGATAGATGAGCGCCGGGACCACGAAGGCCATGACCACCGTGCGGCGATCGCGAAGCGTCTCCACCAGGTCCTTGCGAAAGATGTGAAGGACGATGCGAGGTCTCACGCGGCGACCTCGTCGCCCACCCGGGCCAGGAAGGCGTCGGTGAGCGTCCGGGCGCCGGCCCGTGCGCACACCTCGGGGATGGTCCCCTGATCGAGCACCCGGCCCCGGTGGAGCAGGACCACGCGGTCGCAGAGCGCCTCGGCGTCGCCGAGCACGTGGGTGCTGAGGAGGATGGACTTGCCGGCCGCACGCGCCTCGCGGAAGGCCTGGAGGAGGAAGCGGCCGGTCACGACGTCCAGCGCCGTGGTGGGCTCGTCGAGGATGAGCGCCGGCGGGTCGTGGACGAAGGCGCGCGCGATGTTCGCCCGCTGCTTCTGGCCGGCCGAGAGCTTGCCGCATTGCCGGTCGGCGAAGTCGGAGAGCCGGAAGCGAGCCACGAGAGCCTCGATGCGCGGCGCGAGCGCCGCTTCGGGGATGTCGTGCAGCCGGCCGAAGTACCGGAGGACCTCCCGGGGGGTGAGACGCTGGTACAGCGCCGTGTCGCCGGTGAGGAACCCGAGGGCCCGCTTCAGCTGGAAGGCCTCGCCCTCGGTGCCGTGGCCGGCGACACGCACCTCGCCGGAGGTCGGGGTGAGCACCCCGGCGAGCATCCGGAGGACGGTGGTCTTGCCGGCGCCGTTGGGACCGAGCAGGCCCACGACCTCTCCGGCGGAGACGGTGAAGCTCACGTCGGAGGCGGCCACCACCTCGCCGTAGCGCTTGGAGAGTCCCCGGGCCTCGATCATCCTGGACGGAGGGCTCGTACCACACACAGCCGTCGTGCCGTGCCGGCAGGACGGGCCCGTAACGAGGTGTCTGGCACCTCGGGCAGGCACCTCGGGTACGCACCTCGGGTACCGGCACCTCGGTACCTCCCGACGGCACTTCCCGGCCGACGGCCGGCTGGGAACCCCGACTCGGAGAAGACCTCAGGACACGACAACGGGTGAGGACCGTCGACCAGCGCGGACGGTGCCGTCCGGTGAGCAAGACCGACGAGGTGATGCCCCCCGTCTCGGCTGCCGGGCAAACAACGTAACGAGGTGTCTGGCACCGCTCGGGGGGGCACCGCTCGGGGGGCACCGACCGGCACCCCCCGACGCACGTTCGAGGCGGCACCGGGGGGGCACCTCCGGGCGCCCTCCCCGTCAGGGTCCGATCGACACTCCGGCTACTTCTGGATCTGCGGGAACGTGCTGCCCGTGAACCAGCAGATGCCGGTTCCGGGATCCTGGCCGTAGAGCGCCCCGACCTCCATGTTGCAGCTCACCGGATAGAGGGGGTTCACGCCGGAGCCTGCCGCTCGCCCGTTCGCCGGATCGGCGAACGGATTGCAGTCGGCGTCCGTGGCGCAGGTCGCGATCGGCGTCAGCAACAGGCCGTGGTAGCTCGCGCTGCAGGATCCGATGGTGTAGGTCGCGTCGCTCTCGGCCTGAGAGCCCTGGTACTCCGGGGCGCTCAGGAACCGGGTGTTCGTCAGGGTGACCGACCGCGGCGGATTCGGAGGGTTCCCGTCGCTCAGAGCGGCGACGGCGTTGGCCGTGGTGAAGGTCGGAACCGTGCAGACTCCCTGCGCGTCGGGCGAGTCGCCGATCTGCCCTCGGCCCACGTCACCGGTCGAGGCCGGGAAGTCCGGATTGCCATCAGCGTCGGTCGGCAGCATCGACTCTGCGCGGAAGACCACCTCGCGCTGCTCGGCACCGAGCTTGTCGAAGCGGAGGTTGTCCGCCAGCCGCGGCGGGAGCACGGAGTCGTCGCATCCCGCTCCGCCGGTCACCGCCCCCGTGCGGTCCATCACGAACAGGTACCCGCCCAGCCCCGGGCGCTGCACCAGGCAGGTGGTGTTCACCTCTCCTCCGCAAGCCGCGAGCATCACGAGGAGAGGCACCACAAGGAACGAAGGCTTGAACATGGTGTCGTCGGTCCTCAGAAGGTGAAGCGGGCGGTGAACCGGAAGCTGCGCACGGCCTGGTACTGCAGAGCCCGGCCCCAGTTCGGGTTGATCGCGTAGGTCTGCGGCTGCTGGTCGGGATCCGGCAGGACAACTGTCTTCAGCTCTGGCCCGTTCGGCCCGGCCACCACTCCACCGCGAGGCAGGTTCCCGTTCGCCCCGTACGGGGGAGGCACACTGCCCTGCTTCCCATTGATGATCGGCCCGGGGTCGCGCCCGCCGCCGGTCAGCGACGGCAGGACCACGTACTCCTCGTCGACCCGGATCGGGTTCTGGAAGTTGAAGAGATTGAACCCGTCGACCCCGACCGAGATCACGCTGTCCTTGCCCAGCCGGAGGTTCAGCGCGAGCCGGGCATCGACGCTGTGCACCCACGGGAGCCGCCCACCCTGCCCGCGCTCGAGGATGTACACGTTTCCCGGGCCGTAACCGGTCTCGTTGGACGGGCCGGTGTAGCTGATGGGTGGTCCCGACGCGCCGGTGTACGTCAGGCCGAGGGTGAGGCTCAGCACCGGCGTGACGATGAACTCCTTCGCTGCAAAGAACTTGATGGTGTGGGTGATGTCGCCAGACAGCGGCCCGTCCTGGTTCACCAGGAGCTGGGCCAGGTCGAAGGTCGCGTTGATGTTGGGATCGAGCTGCCCGGTTCCGTTGACGAACAGGCCCTCGTAGTTCCCTCGCAGCTGTGCCCAGGTGTAGCTGACCTGCGCCTGCCAGAGGTCGCTGAAGTTCTTCGTGAACTGGACGGTCACCGCGTGGTACGTGCGCGTCGCCTTGGGGAAGGACGTGGCGATGCCCTCGCCGGGGTTCCCGACGAAGTAGGTGTTCCCGTTGTCGGCCGACATGTCCTCGATGGTGCGGACCAGGTTCCGGTACGTGTAGGAGACGCCGACGCGGGCGCTGGGGAAGACCTCGTACTCGCCGCCGGCGACGACCTCGTCGTTGGTGGTCGGCTGCAGGTTCGGATCCACCGCCGTCTTGTCCACCGCGAGGTTTCGCCACTTCACGTTGGGCCTGGCGATGTTCGACCCCCGGTTGGCCGTGGCCAGGTCGCAGCCCGCGACTCCGACGACGCGCGGATCGCAGTCGTGGTTGGCGATCACCAGGCTCTCGCCGGAGAGCGCCCGGTCGGCGATGTCCAGCGGGATCGCCTCGTAGTAGCGGCCGTAGTTGGCGAAGATCTTCGAGCGGCCCTGCTGCGTCGGATCCCACACGAATCCGATGCGCGGCGACCACTCGTTGCCGAGCTTCATCGCCAACAGGCCATCCTTGTCGTAGAGGTACTGGCCGTCCCACCGCAGGCCGACGTTCAGCGTGACCTTGTCCAGGATGCTCCAGCTGTCCTGGACGAAGCCGCCGATGATCACCGACTTGCTCTTGACGGTGAGGATGCCGTTGCCAGTCGGCGTGTCGATGTCCGAAAGGAATCCGAACCGCCGCGCCTCCTGGACGCCGAGGGAGTTCCCCGGCGCCACCCCACCGGGACCGAAATCGAAGTACCAGGCCCCGCCGCCGTAGGTCTTGAGATGTTCGTAGTAGGAGAGGCTCCCGTCGACACCGGCCTTGATCACATGGTGGCCGAGCGCGGCGAGCAGATAGGTGAGGGTCGCCTTCCCCTGGAACGAGTCCAGCGTCTGGCGCTCGAGGAAGTTGGGCCCACCGTAGAGATTCCAGGTGGTCTGACACTTCGTGGTGCGGTCACCGGTTCCGCACGCGTCTCTGACGCTCGCCGGGACCTGGTCCTCGAAGTCGAGCACGTTGCTGACGTAGAGGGGCTGCAGCGACGGGATGCCGGCGAGCGTGTTCAGGTGGTGGATGTTGTCGAACCCGCTCCCGTCGCCCGGCGCGCCCTCGTCGAGCTGGTGGTGCCAGCCGAGCCGCACGTCGAGGAGCAGCTTCTTGTCCAGGAAGCTGCTGTTCAGCTCCCCGCTCAGGTCGTAGGCCGTGTCGTTGGTCAGGTAGTGGTTGGAGTTGAAGGTCTGGAAGGTGTAGCCGCTGAGCGCGAAGGGAGCACGGTTGGCAAGCCCACCCGGCGGCCGGACCGAGAACGCCGCGTCGCTGCCGCCCGTGGTCGGCGTTCCGGTCACCGTGAGGCTCAGGCGGTGATCGGAGCTGATGAGGTAGGTCAGCTTGCCGATGAACTGGAACGACTTCTCGTCCGCGAACCGGCGCTGATCGCTGTTGGGGATGAGCGAGTAGGCCTGGTTTCCGTCGGCATCGGTCTGACCCGGGTTCTCGATGTAGAACTGCCGGGTATACGAGTACCGCGTGAAGCTCGGCTGGATGCCGGCAAAGAACCAGAGCTTGTCCTTGATGATGTAACCGCCGAGCGTCGCCCCGAAATCACCGATGTTGTACAGCTCGCGCTTTCCGGAGACGACCGCTCCGGCGGTGGTCACCGTCTTGGCGCGACCCTGGAGCGCGCCAGGGGTGAACGTGCCCCACACGCTCCCGTGGAACTCGTTGCCGCCTGACTTGGTGACGCCGCTCACCGCGCCGCCCGTCGTGCGCCCGTACTCGGGCATGTAGCCGCCGGTGATGACGTTCACCTCGTCGAGGAACTCGACCGTGAGCGGGGTGCCGAGGACTCCGTAGGCCGGGTTGTTCACCGACAGGCCGTCGATCAGGTACGAGTTCTCGGGCGAGGTCGCGCCGCTGATCGAGATGCCGTAGAGGTCTGCCGCCGCCTGGGGAGCCGCGGTGGCGATCGAGTCGAACGAGCGGACCGCCCCGCCAATGCCGCCCGCGCGGCTCAGCGCGAAGTTGCGAAGGAAGTCCTGATTGATGGTGGCTCCGACCGCGCTGGAGCCCACGTCCACCACCGGGGCCGCACCGGTGATGACGATGGTCTCGCTCTCGAGCGCCTCGGGCAGGAGCTCCAGGTTGAGCCGCAAGGTCCGGTCCGCCGCGACGTCGATCCCGGTCCGGGTGTACGGGCGATACGTCTCCTTCTCGAACCGGAGGGTGTACGTGCCCGGCGGCAGCTGCGGGATCCGGTACAGCCCCGTCGAGTCCGTGACCACCACCTGCTCTCCCTGCAGGCTGGGCGAGGTGGCCGTCACGACCACGTCGGGAACCGGAGCGTGGGTCTGGGTGTCGACCACGTTTCCGGTGAGGACCGAGGTCGCCCCCTGCGCAAGAACCACCGAGGGGAGCAGCGCGGCAGCGAGCGCGAGCGCGCCAACCCCTCTCGAACGAATCAATCGCACGAACATCCCTCCTCCGTTTCGAGGAGGGATACCGGAGCGTGCTCGATCACTTCCGTGGTCCGACCAACCGGTACGACGCTGGTACCCGTGGTCCGAACGACCGGTACGGGGCTGGTACGCGCGAGCGCCGATGCGGCCGCAACGAAGCGCGTGCTGGGTGTCGTGCGTCGCTGCGCGGAGGAGGCGGCACGAGGACAATCGGCCGCCGCTGCTTCTTCCGGTGCCGGACACGTCGAGGCCGGCAACCACGTCGCAACGGTCCGGCTCGAACTCCTCGCGCGCTGACTTGACGACTCACTGACGCGCCGGTCGACGTGCCAGACATCTCGTGACGGCGACCGGTGCGCGGTGAAACCGCTCTCCAGCAAGGGTGCGACCGCGGCGGTAACGAGGCCGGTAACGAGGTGTCTGGCACCCGCGTGCGGGCACCCGCGTGCGGGCACCCGGTTGGCCGTTGCCGGTTGCACGCACTCGGCTTTCGTCCCCGTGGAGGTGCCCTGAGTGCGAGCCCCCTCGGACCGGACACCCTCCGGCCTGCTCACGTCCTTTCCGCGGGTTGGCTGCGAGCGCGCCCCCGTCGGCTCCGGGAGGCTCGACGTGCCCGGGTTCGAGGTGCCAGACACCTCGTTACCGGACACCTCGTTACCGGCTCGAGGTGCCAGGTTCGAGGTGCCAAACACCTCGTTACCGGGTTCGAGGTGCAAGGTTCGAGGTGCCAGACACCTCGTTACGGACTCGTTACGGCCGCCTCGGCACCAACCTCGTGACGGGATACCCCGACCGCCTCACGTCGTCTCCGAGGGATCCGCCGCGAGCGCGCCCATCAGCTCGGACCGAGTCGACACGCCCACCTTCTCGAACAGGCGCGAGAGCGTGTTCCGGACGGTGTTGGCGGAGATCCCGAGGTCTCGGCCGATCTCCCGGTTGGTCAGGCCCGCCCTGAGCTTCTCCACGATCTCCCGCTCGCGCCGGGTGAGCCCCGAGGTGGTCAACGGACCGCCCACCAGCTGGGCCCGCGTGCGAACTCCCGTCTTGTCGAAGATCCGCACCAGCACGTTGCGTACCGCCGCGACTGACCGCCCGGTCGCCAGCGCGATCTGCGCGTTCGTGTACCCGAGCCGCACGTACTCCACCACGTCGGCCTCCCGCGGGGTGAGCGCACGCGAAGGACCGGCGCTCATCGCCGTGCCCTCGTCCGCGAGGATGAGCGTCGGTAGAAGCGCCCGGAGCCAGTCGACGTCCCTGACTCCGAACGCCCCCCCTGCCCGCTCCACCGTGAGAACCGCCCGCGTGCGTCCGAGGCGCTCGAGGTCCAGGCGCAGCACCGCTCGCCGGCGCTCCGGCTCCGGCGCGGAGCGAAGCTCGCCGCCGGTCACCGGTCCATCGGGGTTCCCGTCGCACGCCGGGCCGGACATCACGCACGCCGGACCCCGCTCCTCGCCGGCGCGACCAGCGACCCAGCTCAGCCCGGGGTACACGACGCGAAACTCGCCGAACGGCGGAACCTCCTCCCAGACCGCGCGGTCGAAGGGGAGCGCACGGGAGAGCAGCGCGAGCGCCCGCCCTCGGAACTCGGCCTTGCACGCCGAGGCGAGCGCCAGGCGCGTGAGCTCGGGGACCAGCTCGGAAGGATCGGACGGCTCGGGCCGAACCGCGGGCTCCACTGGCAGAGGCGCGGTCATCGACCACCTCCCGCCGCCGCGTTCGACAGCAGCCGCGAGGTCGCCAGCCCTACCAGCTCCAACCGCGTCCCCACGCCGGTCTTCCGGTAGAGCCGCACCAGCTGGTTCCGCACCGTGGCCGGCGACGTCCCCAGCGCCCGCGCGATGTCCTCGTTCCGGAACCCCCGGACGAGGTACTCGAAGATCTGCCGTTCCCGAGGCGAGAGACGAGCACCGATCGTCTCCCCGACCTCGACCTGCCGCTCGTCCCCCAGCTGCAGGACGGGCTGGAGCTGATCGAGCAACCGGAGCTCCGCGGTGGAGAAGGGATGGGTTCTGGAGAGCGACAGCGCGGACGTCGACCGCTCGCCGACCCGGAGTACGCAGCACATGAGCTTACGCTCCGTGGCGGACCAGTCCCGCTCACCCGGTCCACACAACAACAATCGCGCCGGAGGACGCAGCTGCGCTCGGAGATCCGAGCTTTCCTCCGACCAGAGAGTGATCACCCGTCGCGCGCTGGTGTTCCACACCGCGACCGTCTCGTCCCCGGACAAGGGCGGCAGGCTGGCGAAGGCCGCGGCCTCCAGCGTCAGCACAGCCCTCAGCCGCTCGAGCACGCCGCGCCTGAACCCGAGGCGGCTTCGCGCCTGGCAGGCCCACTCGGCGATTTCGGGGAGCAGCGACGTGACGGCGAGGCTCAACGCGCTCGAATCCGGGACCCCCGTCACGCTCCCCTCCCCCGGTGGGGCCCCTGATCGAGACCGTAGGGCATCTGCACCACCCCAGGAAAGGCCCCTAGAACGAACGTTCTAGTGACTTCCGTCGCTTGACCGACACGTACCCAGCGCGACTGGTGCGAACGAACCCGATGCGGTGCCGGTTCCCGGGCGACATCCAACCCCGGCATCGTGCTCGCGCTGCCTCGAGAGGACCTGCTTCCCTGCCTTCGGGCGATCGGCGATCCACTGCGTCTCCGGATGCTGGTGCTCCTTGCCCACCCCCCGGGGGCACGCTCCGGACCCTTCGCCGACAGTGAACCGGGGATGTGCGTGTCGGACCTCCGCGCCCGGATAGGCCGCGCGCACGCGCTCGTGTCCCACCACGTCCAGGTCCTGCTCCGGGCGGGTCTCATCCGCCGCGTCCGACGAGGTCGCTGGTCATTGCTTCAACTGGACACCGGCCGGGTCGCCGCGCTCGGAGATCAGATTGCGGCGCTGGCGAGCGATCAGTTTCAGGCCCGGCACCCGAACCCGGGCGCGATGGACGCTCCCCTCCCGGCCGTCGCCGTTCGGATCGGGTCCTCGGTGATGCCGGTCGTCCCTCTCGCCCCCAGCCGTCCGGTTCCGCGCGGTGGCGGCAGTGGAACCGACACCACCGGCCCCTCCTCCTGGTGAGGGAGAGCGGACGCCCGTCCTGCATGCCGGAGCGCTGCGGGAGACCAGGCGCGCCTCCCGGCGGACAGGCGCCGGGCCTCGAGCTCCGGAACGGCGACCACCCCTTCCCGCCTCTCAAGCCTTCCGGCGAGGCCCGAACGCCCGCTTCACCTCCGGATGCGCCGCGAGGAGCGCCAGTGCTCGCGCCAGCAGCGTCTTCCCCGGCTCCATCCGATGCCAGGTGGACGCGCCGGACGGATGGGGAAGCGGGATGACGTCCGCGCGGTGCCCCTCGAACACCAGCCGGTGCGACGTGCCCACCACCTCCGCCAGCCCGCCGCGATGGCCCATCACCTCGGCGATGGCCAGGGTTCCCACCGGCACCACCAGCCTCGGACGCATGAGCTCCATCTCGGCGCGCAGCCACCGCCGACAGCGCGCCACCTCGTCCGGATCCGGCCGTCGATCGCCGCCCCCGGGCGCCTTCCCCGGGAAGCAGCGGGTGACCGCCGAGAGGTACATGTGCCTCCGGACGGTCTGCTCGTCGGCGCCCAGCACCGAGGCGAACCACCCGAAGAGCGTGCGCCCGGCGGTCCAGGCGAACGGCTTCCCCAGAGAGGCCTCGCGCGGCCCCGGAGCCTGGCCGACGAGGAGAATCCGCGCCGGTTGTGCGGAAGGGTGGACGGGCGTCCCCACCACCCGTGGGCAGGCACGGCACCCCGAGAGCTCGGCGTGCAGATCCAGGAGTCTTTCTCGGGTGGTGGGCATGCGTCGTCAGGTTGTCCGAGCATTCAGCAGAAGAGTAGCCTCGGAGGGTCGCACCCCTCTCCCGCGATGTCCGCCTCCATCGAAGCCACCCATCCTCCATCGCGGCCGGGCGCGGGCCCTCCGCACATCCCCGGTTACCGTCTGGAGAAGCTGGTCGGCAAGGGCGGGATGGGCGAGGTCCACCGCGCGGTCCAGCTGAGTCTCGGCCGTGTGGTGGCGGTGAAGATCCTCTCCGGCGAGCTCGCCGCCGACCCCACCTTCGTCGCCCGGTTCGACAAGGAGGCCGCGGCGCTCGCCACCCTCAGCCACCCCAACGTGGTGAGCATCGTCGACAAGGGGAAGGCGGAGAACACCTATTACCTGGTGATGGAGTACGTGGACGGGCCCTCGCTCCGCGAGGTGATGCGCTCGCCGCTGCTCGACATCCCCGGCGCGCTCCGGATCATCATGGAGATCGCCCGGGCCATCGACTACGCGCACAGTCGCGGGGTCGTGCACCGCGATCTCAAGCCGGAGAACATCCTCTTCGACGAGCAGGCGGGCGGCATCGCCAAGGTGACCGACTTCGGCCTCGCGACGTTCTTCGACGACAGCAAGCTCACCAGCCGGTTCAACGTCACCGAGACCCACGTCTCGATGGGCACGCTGAGTTACATGGCGCCCGAGCAGCGGGTGGACGCGAAGAACGCCGACCACCGTGCCGACGTCTACTCGCTCGGGGTGATGCTCTACGAGCTCCTGGTGGGCGAGGTCCCCATCGGCACCTTCGACCCGCCGAGCCAGCGCCGGCCGGGCACCGACAGGCGCCTCGACAACATCGTCCTCCGCTGCCTCAAGCCCTCTCCCGCCGATCGCTACCAGCGAGTGGCGGACCTGATGCTCGACCTCGAGCCGTTCGCGCCGGTGTCGTTCAGCCAGGTGCCGCGGAAGATCTCCCGGGTCGAGCAGCTGAAGAACCAGGTCCGCGCGGTCCTCCGCAAGGCGCTCCGGGTCGCCGAGATCGCAGTGGTAGTCGCCGCCTTCGCCGTCCTGGGCATCAGCTGGGCCCGGAGCCGTTACCACCCGCCCGCCCGACCTTCCCCCGGCACTGCCCTGACCTCGCCCGAGCTCCGGCTCGAGACGGCCACCACCTCGCCCGGCCGCATCGCCGACACCAGCACCGTCCGCCGGATGGTGCTCGGCGAAGGGCCGGACCCCATCCCCCTCATCGCCTGGGGCCGGATCCCCGGGCTGGAGGGCCGGACGGTGCGCTTCCCCGCCACCTCCGACGACGTCGGCGTCGGACGCTTGAACCTCGACCTGGTCGACCGGGACGGCATCTCCGCCCAGCTCATCGCCGACGTGACCGCCACCGCGCCCCCGTCCTCCTTCTGGGCCGGCATCCGCGAGCAGCTCCTCGGCGTGACCCGCGAACCGCAGTCGGCGCTGGTGCTGCTGGGCAGCCCCGGGCGGTACGTGGCGGTCATCGTCTCCGGGGCCGGTGAGCCGGTCGCGTTCGAGTGGGCGCTCGGCGAGCGGAGAGGCACCATGCTCGGCCCCCCGAGCCCGCTCGGCGGTGCCGCGCACGTGAAGCTGGAGGTCGATCGGGCCGGGCAGCTCCAGGCCTTCGTCGGGACGGACATCGACCAGCGGCCAGTGGGCGAGCCCCTCTACCTGGGGACCGACTGGCGCAACAGCTTCGGCGCGCCCCCCACTCCCGCCCTGGGATGCATCGACGGGGAGTGCACGTTCCGTCAGGTGGGTTACGAGATCGGCCGGGAGCCGCCGGATCTTCCCGAGCCACTGGTGCTCACCGAACCTTCCACCACGCCGAAGTCGAAGACGGTTGCCAAGGGAACCACGAAGCGCAAGACCTCCAGCGACAAGAAGACCCTCTTCCTGCGCTCCCCGGCACCCACCACCCGCCAAGCGAAGAAGTGACCGCGGGTCCGCCCCGATTCACTGGAACCCTCCGATGCGTCGTGTCCTCTCTGCCCTGGTGCTTGCGCTCTGCGCCTGCGCCCATGTCCCACCCTCTCCCACCGCGGTCCTCGACGAGGCCGCCGGACGCGCGAAGGACGCCGGAGCGCCTGCCCGGACGGTGGCGCTCGCAGGCTTCCATGCCCTCCTGGTGGAGAACCAGCCCGAGCGCGCCCGGGCGCTGGCCCAGGACGCGCTCCGGAGGGACGGTGTCGAACCCTACGCCCTGGCCCTCGAAGAGGTGCTCGCGCAACGGGACGGGCATCCCGAGGCGGCGCTCGACGCGGCCCTGCGGCTGGTCCGGGGCGCACCGAGGCATCCGCTGGCCGTGGTCGCCGCGCGGCAGATCCAGGAGATGGCGGGACTCGCCGGCTCGCTCGATGCGCGCATCCTCGCCGACGCACCCCGTGCGCTCGCGGCCGGGGCCGACGGCGAGACCGCGGTCCTGCTCCGGCAGGCGCTGGCGCAGCTGCAGTTCCTCGGCGATCGGCCGGAGCTGGCCGAGACCCGCGCCGCGGCAGGCATCCCCGCGGAGGTCACCCTTCTCGGGCCGCTCTCGCCCCTGCACCTGCTCGCGTTCGGCGAACGCACCGAGCCCGAGCGCAGCGGCGCCATCCCGGAGACGCTGTCCGGACCCTTCGGCGCGCTGAGCCCCCGGACCCTTCCCCTGACCTCGGGACGGCTGTCGCTGGAAGCCGAGGGGCTGAGCGGGGACGTCTACGTGATGGCGGTGGACGTCGAGGTGCCCGCCGCGGGGCTCTACGTGGTCCGGGCGACCAGCCCGAGCACGCACCGGATGCTCCTCGACGGCAGCCCGCTCCACGAGCGCCGGACGTACGAGCGGCCTGGCTCCACCGTCGCCGCCCGCGCGGTTCGCCTCGAGCCGGGGGTGCACCGGCTCATGGCCGTGCTCCTCAAGGAGGAGCGAGCCGGCTCGCTGTCCTTCACCGTGTCCCGGGCGGATGGACAGCCGTCGGGCGTGCGCTTCTCGCCGGCGCGCGGGCCGGCCCCGCGCTGGAGCGGAGCGAAGGTGGAGGACGCACCGAGGTTCTATCCGGACGCGACGAGCGTCGAGGCGGCCCTGGCACCCGAAGCAGGACGATCGCTGGCGAGCTACCTCGCGGCGCGGGACGCCGAGGCACGAGACGTCGATGGCGCGCGACGCCTCCTCGCCGGGCTCGGGGCCCTGCCCGCGGCCGCGCCCTGGAACGTGCTCTCGGCCGACCTCGCCGTCCGTGACCGGAGCCTGCCCAGCAAGGTGGGTCAGGGCCGGGCCACCCGGGACCTCGAGGTCGCCGTGGAGAGGGATCCCGCCAACGTCGGCGCCCTCGTCGCCCGGGGTCTCCTGGCGGTCAACGACCAGCGGGTGGACCAGGCCGTGGGGCTCGCGGCCCGGGCACGCGCGGCGCACTCGCCCGTGGGCACCCCGGTGCTCGGGCTCGAGTCGCGCATCGCGCTCGCCCAGGGAGTCGACGCGCAGGCCGACACCCTCGCCCGCCAGAGCCTCGACCAGATCTCCGGTCTCTGCGAGGCGCTCCTGGTCCGCTACGACGTCGCGCGACGCCGGGACGCGATCGCCACGACCGACTCGCTCCTCGACGCCATCTCCACCTGCCCCGGCGAGCAGCTCCGGCGGGTGAATCACTGGAAGACTCGCGGACAGAACGACCGCGCGTTGACCGAGCTGCGGCGGCTTCGCGGGCGGCAGCCCGGCGACGTGGTGCTCGGAACCCAGGAGGCGGATCTCCTGGTGGCCCTTCGGCGGATGGACGAGGCGACTCAGGTGCTCCGGTCGCTCACCGCGCTCCGTCCGCGCGACCCTTCTCTCTGGAAGCGGCTGGGGGACACGCTCGCCCTGGGCAAGCACGATGCCGAGGCGATCGCCGCCCGCGAGCAGGCGCTGGTTCTGGACGGCTCGGACCTGGCCCTGCGCCGGACGGTGGAGCGCGCGAGGACCGGGAAGGAGATCCTCGCCAACTTCGCCATCGACGGCCGCAAGGCGCTGAGGGCCTTCGACGCGCGGGGGAGCAACGTCGAGGGCTCGAGCGTGCTGGTGGTGGATGCCGCCGCGACGCGGGCCTTCGCCGACGGGTCGATGGTGGATCGGGTCCACACGGTGGAGAAGGTGCTCGACCAGAGCGCAGTGGCCCGGGTGGCCGAGGTGCAGGTTCCCCAGGGCGCGCAGGTCCTCGCTCTGCGCACGCTGAAGGCGGACGGCACCGTGCTCGAGCCAGAGAGCCTGGACAAGGACACGGTCAGCCTGCCGGGTGTGGGCGTGGGGGACGCGGTCGACTTCGAGTACCTCCTGGCCCACCCGACGCGGCGAGCAGCGAGCCCGGGCTGGACCGCCGGCGCCTTCTACTTCCAGGTGGGCGGGGTGGCCGATGACTGGGCGACCTACGCGGTCGTGGCTCCCCGCGGCTCGGGGATGACCGTCGACGCGCACAACATGCCCGCACCGACGATCAAGACCGAGGGGGGGCTGGACGTGCTCCGGGCGGAGGTCCGCGGCGCGCCCGCGCTGGTCCCCGAGCCCAACGCGCCTCCGTCCGGGACCGAGCAGCTGCCGTTCCTCGTCGTCGGCGCGGGCGACACCGGCCCGGGCGGGCTGCTCACCGCCACCGGCGACGCGCTGAGTGCCCGCGCACAGCGCACCTTCGAGGTCGAGGCGTTCGCCCGGGCAGCCGCGGCAGGGAAGTCCGGGCTCGACGCCGTGCGCGCGCTGCACGCGGCGGTGATGGACCGCATCTCGGGCCGGGACGCGGGGCTTGGGCTCACCGCCGCGAGCACCCTGGCCCAGGAGCGCGGAAGCCGGCTGTGGCTCTTGAAGGCGGCGCTCGAGGCCGAGGGCTTCCCGGCCCGGGTGGCAATGGTGCGGACCTTCGCCACCGACCCGAACCCCTACCGCTTCCCCAACGAGGCGCTCTTTCCCTATGGGTGCCTGCGGGTGGAGGTGCCAGGCCACGAGCCGGTGTGGCTGGACACGGTGATTCGCTACGGACCGTTCGGGCTCTTGCCGGAGCAGGCGGCGAACGGACGGGAGGCGTACCTCTTGCCCGAGCCCACGCGGCCGCTGGTGGCGGTGAAGACCCCGGTGCAGCCACCGCTCGGCGGGCGCGAGGTGAGGCTCGACCTCGCGCTGGCCGAGGACGGGACGCTGAGCGGCGACGTGCTCGAGATCTACAGCGGATTCGAGGCGGCGCAGCTCGCGGAGACCCTCGAGGGCGTGTCCAACGAGCAGCGCGACCAGGCCCTGCAGCAGGCGCTGTCCCGGTACTTCGGGGGTGCGGAGCTGTCGAACCTGCGGCTCGACGTGAAGCGGGCGGTGGGCGCGCCGCTCTCGCTTCGCTACCGCTTCGTCGCCCCGCGGTTCGCCCGCGTGGACGACAACCGGATGACCCTCGGTCCGCTCACCTACCCGGCCCACGTGGGGCGTCGGTACGTGACCGTGGGGACACGACGCTCGCCGCTCTTCATCGACTCCACCGAGCAGAACGTGAGCCACGTGGCGCTGCGGCTCCCCAAGGGCTGGCACATCGACGATCCGCTGAAGGGCGGAAAGCTGGAGAGCTCGTTCGGACTCTTCACCCGCGACGAGCAGGAGGGCGACGTGTTCCGGGTCGAGGAGCGCTACCGGCTGGACATGGCGCGCATCCCGGTGAAGCAGTACGAAGCGTTCGCCGGCTTTGCCGGGCAGGTGGACTTGCTCCAGACGCGCGACCTGATCGCGGTGAAGCCGGGAGCGCTGAAGAACCCGGCCGGTCGCACCGAACGCTGAGCGTGGGTGTCAGCTCTGCTCGACCACGCGCGGCGCACGGCGGAGGAGCGCGTCGAGGCTCCAGGGACCCGGCCCCGCCGAGGAGAGGTAGAGCCAGACGAAGCAGAACAGGACCGCGGGGTGTCCCCCGTTCAGAACGGGCCAGAAGCCACTGGGTGCGTGGGAATGGAAGTAGGCGATCGCCATCTCGCCCGAGACGAGGAAGGCGACGGGACGGGTGAAGAGCCCGAGCAACAGCAACTTGCCGCCGACGGCCTCGAGGAGCCCGGCGATCCCGGGTAGCGAACCGACGGGAACCGTGCCGCCGCCCGGCATCAGGGGACCGGGCGAGGCGAAGAGCTTCCCCGTCCCGAACTGGATGAAGAGGAAGGCGGCGATGATGCGAAGCACGCTCAGCAGCTGCGGAGCCCACGAGCGCCACCGGGTGACGATGTTCTCGTCCGGCATGGAATCTCCTCGGGCGTTGAGCGGCGAAGCCGCGGTCGGGGGTCTCTAACAGAGCCTCCCGGAAACGCCGCAGCCCGAGCAGCGATCCGTTTCGCGAGAAGACATCGCGGAGACACACTCAGGGTGTTGGACGACCTGTACTCGCAAAGCCCTGTCGAGGACGCATCCGGGGCGAGGCGTTTCGCCACGAGACGTCCCTCACGAGGCATCACGGGTCGCATCACGAGGATCACCATCACGAGGTGTCTGGCACCTCGGCGTGCACCGTCCGAGGGGCACCCCTCCGATGCGGGCAAGGCCCGAGCGTTCTCGTCGGAGCGGTGTCTCTCCGGTCGGACACCGTCCGGGGCTTCAGACCGTCCGCGGCCCAGGAACATCCACCCGCTGCCCGCCCGTGGTCGGGCACAGCCCGACCGGCAATGTGGCGGTCCATGCCGGACTCGACGCGCCCCTCCCCGGGAACGGTTCTCCTCGCGGCGGCCGTGGTCGCAGCCGCCGATCTGCTCTACGCGATCGTCGTCTGGGTCGTGATCTTCCAGCGGAGCACCGTGCAGCGGATCCTCCAGAGCATCGCCTCCGGCCTCCTCGGACCGGCCTCCTTCCAGGGCGGAAACGCGACCGCAGCGCTCGGCCTTCTCCTCCACTTCGTCGTCGCGCTCGGCTGGACTCTGGTGTTCCTGGTCCTCCTCCTGCGCTGGCCACGCCTTCGCGCCTGGACCGCCAGCACGCGGGGCACCGTGCTGGCGGGGTTCGTCTACGGCGCGGCCGTCTGGCTCCTGATGGACGGCGTCGTGCTTCCCCTCAGCCGCGCAAGGGTCGTCCCGCCTACCATTCCCTGGTTCTGGATCCAGCTCGCGATGCACCCGTTCGTCGTCGGATTGCCCATCGCGCTCATCCTCCGACGGAGGAACCGCGACGCCGCGGCGGTCACCCAGGCGCATCTCCCGCAGGCCGCCCGCGGGAACGGCTGAGCGTCGGTCAGATCGCGATCTCGCCGGGCTGCTCGCGCCGCGGCAGCGCGACATAGAAGGTCGCGCCCTGCTCCGGCACTCCCACGCCCCACACCCGGCCGCCGTGGCGCTGGACGATGCGCCGCACGTGGGCCAGCCCGATCCCCGTGCCCTCGAACTCGTCGGAGCGGTGCAGCCGCTGGAAGACGCCGAACAGCTTGTGGGCGTACTTCATGTCGAACCCCACGCCGTTGTCGCGGACGTACACGATGTCCTCGGCACCGGGGACGTTCACCGTGCCCACCTCGATGCGCGCCGGCCGCCGCTTGCGGGTGTACTTCAGGGCGTTGCCCAGGAGGTTCCGGACCACGAGGAGCAGCAACGTCGGATCGCCGTGGACCGTCGGAAGGGAATGGACCACCCACTCCACTTCCCGACCCTCCTGCTCGTACCGCAGGACCTCGCGAGCAGAGGCGAGCACCGAGGTCAGGTCCACCGGCTCGTGGCGCAGCTCCGCCCGGCTCACCCGGCTGAAGGAGAGCAGGTCGTCCACCATCTGCACCGCCTCGGCCGCGGTACTCCGGAGCATCGCCACGTAGGTCCGCTCGCCGGCGTGGAGTCGCGAGCGCGCGCTCTCGTCCAGGAGGCGGGTGAGCCCGCCCACCTGCCGGAGCGGAGCACGGAGATCGTGGCTCACCGACGAGGTGAAGGCCTCCAGCTCGGCATTGACCGCCGCCAGTGCGTGGGTCCGTTCGGCAACGCGCTGCTCGAGCGAGGCGTTGAGCTCGCGGATCGCCTGCTCACGCTCGGCCATGGCCACCACCGCCTCGCCGTGACTCCGGGCCAGCGCGAGCAGCTGCCGCCGGCTCGTGTACCCCAGCACCAGGGCCATCGCGCTGACGCAGACCAGCGAGAGCCAGAAGAGGAGCCTTCCGGTGAGCGCGGCCTGCTCGGCGCGCTCGCGGCGGCGTGCCTGCTCGCTCTCGCCGAGGATGTCGAGCACCTCCAGCATGCTGGAGAGCCGCTGGACGCCCTCGCCGGCCTTGAAGTGCCGGATGTAGTCCTCGCCGGATTCGAAGAGCACCCGCTCGTGCGCCGCGTACTCGGCCCATTCCCGGGCCATCCTCTCGACGATCTCCAGACGCGCAAGCTGATCCGGATCCTCGCGGAGGAGGACCTGGAGCTTCTGCACCGTGTCCACCAGCCGGGCGTCGGCCCGCTCGAGAGGCCCGAGGAAGGTCCGGTCCCCCGAGAGCAGATACCCCCGCAGGCCGGTCTCCCTGTCGACCAGCAGCTCGCGGAGCCGGGCCGAGTGGGCGAGCACCCGGTCCGAACGCTGCGTCAGCCGTGCCTGCCGCACGAGCAGCGCCACTCCGCCGCCCAGAGCAACCGCGAGCAGCGCGAGGAGGATGGCGGGAACGAGGAAGGCGCGGGTGAGCAGGCGCCGGAACTCCACCGTCTCGTGCACGAGTGGCGCTGCCACGACCAACGTCTCGGCGGCCGGCGCGAGCTGGACGGGCGGAGCGGAGGAAGCGGCGAGCCCCGGCTCGACCTCGGCGGGGACCTCGGCAGCGGAGTGCGGCGCGTGCACGTGAGCGAAGGAGCACTCTTCTAGCACGCCGGCCGCGGCCGTCTGGCGCGCATCCGAGGCTGTCGGACGGTCGCGCCGCCGCACCCGCATGCACACTCATCGGCTCCATGTGCACACCACGCACAGCCGAGCAGGTCGCCGAGCGGATCGGTCTCCCGGCCAGCACGCAACCCCCTCGCGATGCGGAGCCAGCGGGGTCACGCCTGGCGCGACGAGAAGGCCGGCGTGCCGTGCCGCGAGGAAAGGATCAGACCAGCCGGGCGCTGATCTCCTGGTGCAGGTGGGCGCCACGCCCGGTGAGCCGGAAGCGCGCGCCCACCGGCTCCAGGAAGCCGTCGCGCACGAGCGCCTCGACCGCGGTGGTCCGGGGGACGGCGCCGTGCTCCGCCCAGAGCCGGCGCAGGTCCACGCCCGAGCGGAGCCGGAGCCCGAGGAGAAGGCGCTCCTCGTACAGCGCCTCGGGCCCGAGCGTCTCGCGCTCCTCGTCTGGAAGGCGTCCTGCCTCCACCGCCTCCAGCCATCGGGGGGTGCTCCGGAGATTGGTGGTGCGGAGCCCGCCCGCCCCATCGCGCCGGAAGCCGACCGCGCCCGCCCCGAGCGCGAGCGATTCGCCACCGGTCCAGTACAGCGCGTTGTGGCGCGAGTGCCGGCCGGGCACCGCGTGGCTGGAGATCTCGTACCGCTCGAGCCCGGAAGCGGCGAGCACCTCGCCGACCGCGTCGACCATCTCCACCACCGCCGCGTCGTCGGGCAGCGCGAGCCGCCCCTGCCGGAGGCGCCGGCTGAACACCGTCTCCGCGCCGAGGTGGTCTCGCTCCACGGTGAGGACGTACGACGAGACGTGCTCCGGTCGGAGCGCTGCCGCGCGGCGCGCGTCCTCCACGGCCCCGGCGAGCGACTGTCCGGGAACGCCGTGAATGAGATCCGCCGAGACGTTCTCGAAGCCCGCTGCGCGCGCCGCCCGGAACGCGTCCTCGGCGTCCGAGGGAGAATGCGAACGGCCGAGCGTCGCCAGCACCCCGGGCTCGAAGGACTGGATGCCCAGCGAGAGCCGGTTCACCCCCGCCGCACGGTACCCGGCAAGACGCGCGGTATCGGCGACCTCTGGATTCGCCTCGAGCGAGATCTCCGCATCAACCGCGAGCGGGAGCGCCCGGGCGATTCCCTGCAGCACCCGTCCCACCTCTGCCGGGTCCCAGAGGGAGGGCGTTCCTCCCCCCAGGTAGATGGAATCGAGCGGTCGCTCCGTCCAGGCCGGCCGCTGCGCCAGTCGCAGCTGCAGCTCGCCGAGCACCGCGTCCGCGTACCGCGCTCCGGGAATCGACCGCGCGATGGCGATGGTGAAGTCGCAGTACGGGCACCGCCGAAGGCAGTAAGGGAAGTGCACGTACAGCCCGAGGCGAGCGGCCTCGAGCCCGGTGAGCGGATCGACCTCCATGAGCAGGCCTCTATATCGGGCAAGGCGCTCCGCTCGCCCGGTTGGCGCGCTCCACGGGACGGCTTTCACTCGAGGAGGCGCAGCGGCCCTGCGTTGCGCTCTAGGTCAAGGGCTCACCCGCCCGCTATTGCCCGCCGGATCGCCGCCCGCGCGAGCAGCCGGGTCGAGTCGAGCGTGGGCAAGGGCGAGTTCGCGTCGGAGATGATCAGCGGGATCTCGGTGCACCCGAGCACCACCGCGTCACAGCCCGCGCCCTTCAGCCGCCCGATCACCTCCTGGAAGGTGCGGACCCCCTCGGGAAGGAAGTGGCCGTTGACCAGCTCCTCCATGATGATCCGGCTGCACTCCAGGCGGTCCGCCTCGGCCGGACGCACCCACGCGAGGCCGCGCGCGGCGAGCTTCTCCGGGTACACCTCGCTCGCCACGAGCCACCGGGTCCCGGTGAGCCCGAGCTTCCGGAACCCCCGCTCGACGGCCTCCGCCGCGACCACCTCGGCGATGTGCAGCCACGGCAGAGGGGAGCGACCCTGGAAGAACCGGAACGCCTGGTGGATGGTGTTGTCCGGGCAGATGAGGAACCGCGCCCCGGTCGCGGCGAGCTTCCGGGCCGAGTCGAGCATCAGCTCGGCCACGCCCGCCCAGTCGTCGCGGGTGATGCACGCGTCGTACAGTGCAAAGGACTGCCCGTGGAGCGACACCTCGGGATGGGCGTACGGTCCGAGGAGCTGCGGCGCCTCGGTGCAGAGGGTGCGGTAGCAGAGCGCCGCTCCCTCCGCGGAACAGGCAACGATGCCGATGTGCTGAGGAGGCGCAGGCATTGCCCCGGATCCTGCCAAGGGGCGACCGGTACAGTCAGCTCTTCTTCTTCAGCTGAGCCTCGAGCCGCGCCACCTTCGATTTCAGCAGGGCGGCAGCCTCCGCGGCGTTCTCCGCAGCGACCAGCTTGGACTTCAGCTTCGCCACGTCGGCGCGGAGCTTCTCCACCTCGTCGGTGCTCGCGGCGGCCGCCTTCGCCGGGGCGCGGGGCTGACTCTCCAGCTCGGCGACGCGCGCGGCCAGCGACTCCCGCTCGCGCTTCTCCTTCATGTACGAGGCCTGCGACTCCATCGCCTTGCGGTTGGCGTCCACCAGCTCCTCGCGGACCTTCTTCAGGGCGAAGGTGTCGGCCCGGAGCCGCTCGAGCTCGTCGGTGAGCTTGCGGATGGTGGCCTCCGAGCCGCCGGCGAGCTGCGCGCTCAGCTGCTCTCGCAGGGACAGCGACTTCTGCGACTCGGCCTTGAGAGAATCCTGGAGCTTCTGCACCTGGGTCGCCACCTGCGCGGCCTGGGACCGGGCCTTCTCCTCGCCGGACCGCGCCGCCTCGAGCTCCCGGGTCAGCGTCTGGAACTTCTGCTCCAGTCCTTTTCGCTTCTCCTCCTCGCCGCCAAGTGCCGCCTCGAGCTGGGCCGCCTGGACCCGCTGCGACTCCAGCGCGGAGCTCGTCTCCTCGTGCGCTCCCTGGTACTCGTCGAGCTGCCGTCGCAGCTCCCCGCCCTTCGCCTCGGCCTGGGTACGCTTCTCGACCTCGGCCTGGAGCTGGCGCTCGAGCGCCTTCAGCCGCTCCGCGCGCGAGTCGTTCTCCTGCTTCGCCGCGGCCTCGGACTTCTGCGCCGTCTGCAGCTGCTGGGTGCGCTCGGCCAGCTTCACCTCGAGCGCCTTCCGGGCCTGACCCTCCCGACCCAGCGCCTCATCCAGCTCGGCGCGAGCCCGCTGCTCCTCGGCCTGCATCTGGGACTGGACGGCCTCGAGCTCGCCGCGGAGCGCCGCCGACTCCTCGCTGTGCGCGTGGAGCGTGTCTTGAAGCTGCGAGGCGTGCCGGTTGCTCTCCTCCAGCTGTCCCTGGAGCTCGCGCACCTTCCCCAGCTGCGCCTCGAGCGCGTGGCGCAGGCGCGGGAGGTCCGCCGCCTCCTTGTCCAGGTCTTCCTTCTCCGCCTTGAGCGCGGCCAGCGCGGCGCTCGCCTCGGCCAGCTCCTCGCTGGAGGCCTCGGCCATCTGCGCCGCGCTCTCCTCCAGCGCCTGGGCCCGCTGGCGGGCGTCGTCCAGCTCACTCGTCAAGTACCGGACGCGCCCCTCCAGCTCGGTGGCGCCGGTCCGCGTCTTCCCGTGCTCCTGCTCGAGCGAGGACAGCGAGTGGCGAGTGCCCTCGACGTCCTTTCGCAGCCGGTCCAGCTCGGCCGTGAGCCGCTCGACGTCGGCACCGGCGAAGTCCTTCTCCGTCCTCGCGGCATCGCGCTCGGCGGTGAGCGTCCTCGCCTCCTCGCTCACCCGCTGGAGGTCCTGCTCGAGCCGGTCCGCGATGGCCGCCATCTCCTGGTACTGGCCGTTGACCGCGTCGAGGCTGCCCATCGCCTCGAGCTTCTCCACCTCGAGCTGGCGCGCCTTCTCCTCGGTCGTCTGGAGCGACTCCCTGACGTTCACCAGCTCCTCGGCGAGCGCGGCTCGCGTGAGCTTCTCCTCCTCGAGTCCCGCCCTCAGCCCCGGGAGCTCGGCCTCCACCTCGGCCAGGGCGCGGGCGAGGTCTCTGCGGTCCGCCTCGCTGGAGGCGAACTGCTGCTCGAGCTGGGAGGACTGGCCCTCGGCGGCATCGGCCCGGAGCCGCTCCTGCTCGAGCGCGGCCTGCAGCTGCTCGAGCCGCGCGGGCAGGTACCGGAGCTGACCGAGCTGAGGGAGCACCTCGTCCAGCTGCGCCTTCAGGGCCAGGGCCACCTCGCGGAGCCGGGTGGCCTCGAGGTCCCGCTGCTCGTACACGCCGCGCGCCCGGCCGAGCGTCTCCTCCTTCAGCTTGAGGACGGCGCGGAAGTACTCGAGCTTCTCGTCCAGGGCGATGCCGCGGGGAGGCCGGGGCTCGGGAGGCTCCTGGAACGGGTCCCCGGAGGGACGCGGAAGGGCCGGCGGCACCTGGGCGACCGGAGCGAGGCCCCCGCTGCCCGCGGGGGGCTGGGGAGGCTGGGCGGCGGCCGGCTTGTTCCCGGAGGACCGCCGGGGCAGCGGTGGCGGGGCAGGTGGGCCCGGAGGGGCCGCCTGCTGAGGGGTCGGGGGAGCGCGTCGAGCGGGGGGCGGCGCCGCCGGAGCCTTCGGGGCGAGGGGTTCGTCGCCGAAGTCCAGATCTTGAAGAGGATTGACGTCTTCCGGTGCGCCGGGCATCGCCTGAACGGGCAGACTACCTGTCCTCCGGGGGTTTCCCCAAAAGCCGCCAGCCCGACGAGGCCCCATCCCACATGCCCTCCCGCCACCGACTCGACAACGGCCTCACCGTCCTCCACGAGCACCAGGGGGCCGCGCACGTCGTCGCCTGGCAGATCTGGGTCAACGTGGGCGGCGCCGACGAGGGGCCCGACGAGGCCGGCCTGGCGCACCTCCACGAGCACATGCTGTTCAAGGGGACCGAGCGCCGGGGGCCGGGGGAGATCGCCCGCGACATCGAGGCGCACGGCGGCGAGGTCAACGCGTGGACCTCGTTCGACCACACGGTCTACCACACGGTGATGGCGTCCCAGTTCGCCCGCGAGGGGCTGGACGTGCTGGCCGACGCGGTGCGGTTCCCCCGTTTCGATCCCACCGAGCTCGCCCGCGAGTGCGAGGTGGTGGTGGAGGAGATCAAGCGCGCGGACGACGCGCCGGCGCGCCGTGCCTCGCGCGACCTGTTCCAGGTGAGCTACCAGGTGCATCCCTACCGGCTCCCGGTGCTGGGCACGCCGGAGAGCGTGCGCGCCACCACCCGCGAGCGCATCTTCGACTTCTACCGGCGGCACTACACCCCCGAGGCGATGACACTGATCGCCGTGGGTGACGTCCCGCTCGCCTCGGTGCGAGCCTGGGCCGAGGAGCTCCTCGGCGGGGACTGGGGACGACCGCGCGCCCCGGGCCGGGACCGCGGGCAGGAGCCGGGCCGGACCGGGCGGCGCATCCACCTCGTGCCGGACGAGGCGAAGGAGGCCTGGCTGAACGTCTCCTTCGCCATTCCCGCGGCAAACCACGAGGACGTGCCGGCCCTGGACGTGCTGGCGATGCTCGCCGGATCCGGCGAGACCAGCCGGCTCTTCCGGCAGGTGAAGCGCGACGCGCGGCTGGTCAACGAGATCAGCGCCTATTCGTACACCCCGGTGGACCCGGGGCTCTTCGGCCTGGGGATGACGCTCCCCGGGGAGAAGGTCCGCCCGGCGCTCACCGAATCGCTGCGCACGCTGGCGCAGCTGGCGACCGCGCCGCCGACGGAGGAGGAGCTCGCCACCATCAAGGCCCTGGTCGAGAGCGAGGCCGTGTACGCGCGCGAGACCGTGCAGGGTCTGGCCCGGAAGCTGGGGCACTACGAGACCACGCTGGGCGGGTACGAGGCCGAGGAGAAGTACCACGCACGGGTGGCCGCTCTGACCCCGGACGCGGTCTGGCAGGTGGCGCGGCGCTACGTCGACTTCGACACCGCGGTGGTGACCGGCCTGCTTCCGGCGGGCGCACAGCTGACCGAGGTCGAGGTGCACGCGGCGCTGGACGAGGCCCGCCGGGAACCGGGCGTGACCACCCCGGCGCGGCGGGCACAGACGGTACCGGCCGCGGCGATGCCGAAGCTCAAGGGGACCGGGCCCGAGGCGGGTACCATCACCCTCGAGACGCTGCCCAACGGCGCGCGGCTCATTCTCCGGGAGGAGCGCGCCACGCCGCTGGTGGCGATGCGCGCGGCCTTCATCGGTGGCCTGCGCTTCGAGACCGAGCAGACCAACGGACTCACCACGCTCCTCTCGCGGATGCTCACCCGCGGAACCAGCTCGCTCGGCGCGGAGGAGATCCAGCACGTGATGGACGCCTGCGCCGGCTCCATGTCCGGCGCGGGCGGACGGAACTCGGTCTCGCTCCGTGCCGAGGGGCTCTCCCGTCACTTCGACCGCGCCTTCACCCTCTTTGCCGACTGCCTGCTCGACCCGGCGTTCCCCGAGGACGAGCTGGAGCGCGAGAGGAGCCTCCTCCTCCAGGAGATCGCCGCCCGCGAGGACCGCCCGTCCTCGCTCGCCTTCGACACCTTCTCCCGGACGTTGTTCCAGCATCACCCGTACCGGATGCCGCAGATCGGCGAGCGGGCCACGGTGGAGCTCCTCGGCGCCGAGCAGCTGCGCGCGCACCACCGCCGCTTCCTGGATCCATCGCGGATGGTGCTCGCGATCATCGGCGACGTGAACGGATCCCACGTGCTGGAGCGAGCCCGGGCGCTCTTCGGCCCCGCCGGCGAGGGCCCGCAGCAGGTCCCCGACGTTCCGCGGGAGGCGCCGCCGACCGAGCGGCTCCGCGTGCACCGGACCCTGGCACGGGCACAGGCGCACGTGGTGCTCGGCTTCCAGGGGCTCACGCTCTTCGATCCCGACCGGCACGCGCTGGAGGTGCTCTCCACGGTGCTCTCGGGCATGGGCGGGCGGCTGTTCACCGAGCTCCGCGACAAGCGGAGCATGGCGTACACCGTGACCAGCATGGCGGTGGAGGGGCTCGACCCCGGGTACTTCGCGGTCTACATCGGCACGAGCCCCGACAAGCGCGAGGCGGCCGAGGCGGGCATGGAGGCCGAGCTCCGGAGGGTCCTCGACGAGCCGGTGAGCCCCGCCGAGCTGGAGAGGGCGAAGGCCCACCTGGTGGGGACGCACGAGATCGGGCTGCAGCGAAACGCCGCCCGTGCCGCGCTGCTGGCGCTGGACGGCGTGTACGGGCTCGGGCTGGACAACTTCGAGCACTACGACGAGCGCATCCAGGCCGTGACCGCCGAGGACGTCCTGCGGGTCGCCCGCCGCGTCATCCAGCTCGAGCAGGCGGTGGTGGCGGTGGTGGGGCCGTGACCGCGCCGGCGCTCCTGCTCTGGGACGGCGACTGCGGCTTCTGCCGCCGGAGCGTCGAGTGGGCGGAGCGCCGGGATGGCGGCCACGCATTCCGGGCCATCCCGTACCAGCAGGCACCCTCTCCGCCGATGACACCCGAGCTCCGCCTCGCCTGCGCGCGCGCGGTGCACGTCCTGACCCCCGAGGGCAACGCGCTCCGGGCGGGCCGCGCGTGTCTGTGGGTCCTGCAGCACATCGGATATCCGGTCCTGGCGCGGGTGCTCGCGCTGCCGCCGCTGGTGTGGGTCGTCGAGCTGGGCTACTGGCTGGTGGCCCGGAACCGCCGGCTCGCCTCGCGGGTCCTGTTCCGGAGAGGAGCGGAGCGATGATCTGCGTGGCAGTCACCTACGTCGTCCTCCCCAACCGGGAGGAGGAGGCGATCGACCTCTTCATCAAGCTGACCGAGGCCACCCTCCAGGAACCGGGCTGCCGCATGTACCACGTGCACCGGAGCCGGCAGGAGCCGCGCCGCTTCTTCCTCTACGAGCAGTACGACGACGAGAAGGCGCTCGAGGCGCACCGCGCGACTCCGCACTTCGAGCAGTACGTGCAGCGGGGGCTCTTCCGCATCATCGAGAGCCGCACGCCGGACACCTGGATCCCGCTCCAGCTCCCCGGGCGACGCCGGTGACAGCGGTCTCCCTGACCCTGGACGTGCCCGAGCCCGAGGCGGAGCGGGTGGAGGCGCTCCTCTGGGACGCGGGTGCCACCGGGCTGGAGATCCGGGACCGCGAGGCACCGCCGATGCCTGGCGTGCGGGGGCCGGCGCCCGGCGAGGCAATCGTCGTCGCATGGTTCGAGGGCCGGGAGCCCGCCGAGGCGGCGCTGGCCGAGGTGCGGGAATGGGTCCCGGCCGCGCGCGGCGCGTTCGAGGTGGCTCCGGAGACCGACTGGTCGACCGCCTGGCGCTCGCGGATCCGGTCGACGCGGGTGGGACGGCTCTGGGTCGGCCCACCGTGGGAGACCGCACCGGAGGGGACGGTGGCGCTCACCATCGAGCCGAAGATGGCGTTCGGCACCGGCGACCACCCGACGACCGCGCTGTGCCTGGCGGCGGTCGAGGCCTTCTGCGCCGCGCACCCCGGCGCCTCGGTGCTCGACGTGGGGACCGGGACCGGGGTCCTCGGGTTGATGGCCCGGAAGCTCGGCGCCGGGCGCGTCGTCGGGGTGGACAACGATCCGATCTCGGTCACGCTCGCTCGAGAGAACGCGGCGCTGAACGGGATCGCCGGGGTGGAGGTCACCGATGCGTCGCTCGACCGCGTCGAGGGCCGGTTCGACCTGGTGGTGGCCAACATCCTCGCCAACACGCTGGTGGAGTTCGCGCCGGAACTGGTGCGGCACACGCGGGACCGGCTGGTGCTCGCGGGCGTGCTGGTTCATCAGGAGGACGAGGTGCGCGAGGCATTCGAGCGAGCGAGTGCGGTGTTCGCGGGCGGCGACCGGAGCGGCGACTGGGTGCGGCTCGACTTCCGCCGGCCCTGACCAAGCATGTTCCGGGTTCGCCTCGATGTCCCCACCCCCGTTCCCGAGCGCCTTCGGGTCGAGGGCCACCCACTGCACCACCTGCGGGTCGCCCGGGTGGTCCCTGGCGAGGCAATGGAGGTCTTCGACGGCCGCGGCCGTGCCTGGGCCGCGTGGCTGGAGTCGGTGGACGCGAGCGGTGCCGTGCTCCGGCTGGGGGAGGAGCGCTTCGGCGCGAGCGGCCGCACGGTGGTGCTCATCCAGGGGCTGCCGAAGGGGGACAAGCTGGACTGGGTCCTCCAGAAGTCGACGGAGCTCGGGGTGACCGAGGTGTGGCCGGTGGTGACGGCGCGCTCGGTGGCGCGCCCGAAACCGGAGGCGCTGGCGGCACGGCACGCGCGGTGGTTCCGGATCGTCGAGGAGGCGGCGCGACAGTCGGGCCGGGCCGACGTGCCGGAGGTGACGCCACTCCGGCCACTCGACGAGGCGGTGCGCGCGCTGCCCGCGGGCATCCGGCTCCTCGTACTGGACGAGGACGAGCGCACCGAGCGCCTCGGCCAGGCAGCTGGAGAAGGGCCGGTCGGGCTGGTGGTGGGCCCCGAGGGCGGGCTCGCGCGCGAGGAGGTGGAGGCGCTGCGCGCGGCGGGAGGCATCCCCGTCTCGCTCGGTCCGCTGGTGCTCCGGACGGAGACCTCCAGCATCGCGGCGCTCGCGGTGCTGCGGCACCTCGACGGCCTGCTCGGCTGAGTCGAGCAACCCTCAGGAACCAAAGGCCGGTCCAACGAGAGCGATGAAGCCGACGGCCGCGGCCGCACCGCCCAGGATCCACCCGAGGCTCTGGCGAACGGGGCTCGAGCCGGCATTTTCCATCGGGGTTCTCCGGGATCCGTCCAGAGCGGACATGCGGGCTGCCCGTTTCTTGCGTCCCCTCTCCATCCGGCCTTTCATGCCGCCGTGTCCAAGTGCCTGAGATGCGGCGCCGAATTGCCGCCACACGGCGATTGCACGGCCTGCGAACCGGGCATGGTGCCGGAACGACCTCCGCCGGAGATCCTCAGCCGCGAGCTCCCGCTCGATCGGCGTGGGCCACCCGAGGCTCCACCCCCGAGTTCGACCCCGGAGCCGTTCAAGCTGGACCCGCCGGGCGCGCCGGGACCGATCGCGCAGATCCCGATGCTGACGCCCATTCCCCGACCCGGGCCAGCGTTCGACTCGAGGCCTCCTGTCCTCACCCCCGTGCCGGGCCCCGCCCCGGGCGCCACCGGCGCGGGCAGCATTCCGCGACCCGTTCCCCCCTCGGGAGCTCCCGCCCCACCGGGCAGCGCCGGAGCCCGACCTGCGACCCCGACGGGGCAGCCGCCGATGGACGCCAGCAGCGGCTCTCCTGGTGCCGTTCCCCGCCGTCCCGAGCGGATTCCGACCGGCACGATGCCGTCATGGCCCCGCACCGGTGTGCCCGCGGCCCCCTTCGCTCCTTCTCGGGCCCCGTCCAACCCCGCTGTGCCTGCGTCCGGCGGATCCGGGCTCCCGCCACCGCGAACGTCGGCGGGCCCGGCGACACCCGCCACCCCGGCCACCCCGAGCTCGGGGTCATCGAGTGCGTCTCGTCCTGCGTCCCCGGGCACGGTCGCCCCCGTCTCGAGCCCGCGGCTGACGACCGCGCCTGGCGCCAGCTCGGGGGGCGTTCCTCCCGATGCGGTTTCGAGGCCCGCCAGTGGCTCCGTTCCTGGTCCCACCACGGGCTCCCCGGCTCCAGCGCACGGCCGACTCCCCGACGCGGCCCCGAGAGCCCCGTCCGCTCCCGCCGCTCCCACGACCTCGCCACGCCTCCCGGACACGGCGCCCCGAACGCCCGCGGCACCGCTCGCCGGCAGCGCCCCCAGAACCTCCAGCAGCCCGGCTGCTCCTGCCGCGCGCATGCCCGAGCCCGACCCGAAGTCGCCGAGCACCTCGCCCGTCGCCCCGCCTCGCGTGGCAGACGCCGCTCACGTCCCGAGGACTTCCAGCGGCTCCTCCTTCCCCGCGACGTCCGCCCCCCGCTTCCCCGAGACCGCCCCGAGGCCGCCGGGCAGTGGCTCCGCTCCGGCGGCGTCCTCCCCCGCCGCTCGAACCGACGTCGCTCCGAGGACCTCGAGTGGACCCGGCGTGCCCGCCGCGCCCGCGCCCCGCTTGCCGGACGCGGCGCCCCGCTCGCCCGCGGCCCCGCTCACCAGCAGCGCCCCGAGGACCTCCGGCAGCCCGGCTGCTCCTGCGGCGCGCATGCCCGAGGCCGGCCCACCGAACGCGGGCGGCGCCCCGGTTGCGAGCTCCACGACGACTCCGCGCGCCGAGCTGACACCAGGAACCTCCAGCGGCCCGGCCGTTCCCGCGACGTCCGCTCCGGTGCTCCGCCCCGCCGCGCCCCCGCCGACCGCGACGACTTCCGATCGGTTCCCGATGGGTGCTCCGCCAGCTCCGGCGGCTCCTGCGCCACGACCCGCATCCGCGCCAGCGGCCCCGAGCATGGCGGAGCTGATGGGCTCCGTGCCGCAGACGGGGCCATCTCCCGGCGCAGCTCCGCCCTCTCCCGTCGAGCCCCCGCGACCCCTCGCCCCGGCCGTCACCATGGCCGAGCTGATGGGCTCCCAGGCTCCCGCTGCTGCCGCGCCCACCGGCCCGAGGTCGGGCGGGACGGCCCACGTCGAGGCGCGTGCGGAGACGTCGGGAGCGCCACTCGGCTCCGGGCCGTGGAAGGAGCTCCCTGCCGCGGACGGAGTCATCGAGATCCGGGCTCGGCCCGCCGCGCTCTGGCAGCGGATCACCGCCTTCCTCGTGGACGGCGCGCTGGTGGGTGGCGTGCTCGCCGTCTACGTCGGGCTCGCCGCGGCGCTCATCACCCCACGGGGAGTGCCCTCGACCCAGCTCACCGGCATCGACGGGGTCATGGCCCGCGTGCACCAGCTGAACGCGGTGCTCGCCCCCTGCGTCGCCCTGGCCCTGGTGCTCGGGCTGGTCTACACCGCCGCCTTCGCCCTGCTCTGGAACGGCCGCACCCCGGGCCGCCGCCTCCTCGGGATCCGGCTCGTGGACCGCACCGGGCTGGCGCCCACCCCGGGACGGGCCATCACCCGTGCCGCCCTGGCGGTAGTCTCCTTCATCCCGTTCCTCGCCGGCTTCTGGCTCGCCCTCTTCGACCGGCGCGGGCAAACGCTCCACGACAAGCTGACCCAGACCTTCGTCGTCCGTCCAGGCTGACGCTTCGCGCCCTAGAATGGCGCCCGGCGAATGATCGAACGGCTGGAAGAGCACCTTGTCGCCCGGGGGCTGTTGAGCCAGGAACGGGCAGACGACGCCCTGCGCTCGCAGGCGCTGGTCGGCGGCGCAATGGACACGCTGCTGCTCGAGATGGGGGCGCTCCGCGAGCAGGACCTGATCACCGCCCTGGGCGAGGTGAGCGGGCTGCAGCCCATCTACCTTGCGGACTACGTGCCGAACCCGGCGATGGCCTCGGCCCTGCCACACGAGGACGCCGAGCGGCTCAACATCGCCCCGCTCTCGGTCGAGGACGGCATGCTGCACGTCGCGGTCGCCTTCCCGGTGCCGATGCGAGGCCTCGAGGCGCTGGTCCGGAAGCTGGGGCGCTCGGTGGCACCGTGGGTGTCCACCGACGTGAGGGTCCGTTCCTGGCGCTCGCAGATCTACGGAACGCCGCTGCCCGCCCGCGACGCGTCCCTGCTCGGCACGCTGGGCCCCACGCTCGAGGAGCGCCTGGCGACGGAGATGGCGGAACAGGCCGCGAAGTCGGTGGCGGCCGAGCCCGTGCCTCTGATGAATCCTCGCCCCGAGCCGGAGGCACCGCGCGCCTCCACGGAGACCCCTCCCGCCGCGGCGGAGCCGGCGAGCTCGCTCCTGGAGGCTCTCCAGGCCGGGGTTGCCGCAGCGGAGCCCGAGCTGCCCTCCTGGCAGGCCGAATCGCCCCGGGCACGGACCCAGCGCCGCGCCCGTGACGCGGCGAAGGAGGGCGCCCGCGGACGAGAGTCGGTCGTCGACTGGACCCTCGGCGAGGCGCGCACCGCGCTCCGGGCGGTGGCTGGCGATCGCGAGGGGCTGAAGGACGTGGTTCTCCGCTACGCCCGCCGCACCTTCGACTTCGTCGCCGCGTTCGCGGTGGTGCGCGGCGCGGCGATGGGGTGGGACGCGCAGGGTGAGGGCGCGGAGGAGGTCTCGATCCAGCAGGTCTCCTTCCCGCTCGACGCGCAGTCGGTGTTCCGCACCGCCGCGCGAGCCCATTCGTGCTACGCCGGACCGGTGCCGGCCGATGCGCTGACCCGGGAGGTGCTCGCCTCCCTCGGGCGTTCTCCGCGCTCGGTGTTCGTCTTCCCGGTCGAGGTGCGCGGTCGGCTGGTGGCAGTCCTCTATGCCGATCGCGGCGACCGCGCGGTCAGCCAGCGGCGCCTCTCGGACCTGATCCTCTTCTGCCAGGACCTGGGCCAGGCCTTCGCAGAGCTGATCGTGCTCCGGAAGCAGCGGCGGTTCTCCGAGGACGAACGCCCGGCCGAGCCCGGCGTGCTGGGGCTGGACGGCGCGCTCCGGCGGACGCCAGAGACCCTCGATCGTGCCCCGCCGCCGGCCGCGCTCGGCGATCTCGGGCCCGTGCTCGAGCGGCTGGTGGGGAGCGACGCCGCCGCGCGGGCCGCGGCCATCTCCGAGCTGACCCGCGCGCCCGACGCCGCGGCCCGGGCGCTGTCGGCGCAGTTCCCGGGTCCCAGCGCCTGGAGCCGCGTTCAGGTGCAGGAGCTCCCGGCGCCGGACGAGCTGGGCCCCGTCCCCGCCGGCCTGGCCCGTCTCGGCGAGGCGGGTGCGCGCGCGCTGGTCCGGTTCCTCGACGCGCCGGAGGCCGACGTTCGCTACGTCGCGCTCCTCACCGCCGGGAGCCTGCCTTACCGCGAGCTGGTACCGGGGGTGCTGCGCGGGCTCTTCGACCCCGAGCCCGACGTCTCCTCCGCGGCGCGCGCGGCGGCCACCGCGCTGCGGCGCCTGCCGCGCTTTCAGGCCGCGCTGCCCGATCTCCGCCAGGAGCTCGTGGCGAAGGAGCCCGAGCGGCGGGTGCTCGCCGCCCGGGCGCTGGGCATGCTCCACGACCGCGCGTCGGTGGAGGGGCTCATCGGTCTGACCGCAAGCGACGACGCTCTGTCGGCTCAGGCTGCGGCCGAGGCGCTGATCGAGATCACCCGCGCCTCGTTCGGCACCAGCACCCACGCCTGGATGGCCTGGTGGGCGGAGAACAAGGCACGGCGGCGGGTCCAGTGGCTCCTGGCGGCGCTGCGCAATCCCGAGCCGTGGCTCCGCTCGGTGGCGGCAGAGGAGCTGGCCGGCGCGCTCGGGGACACGCTGGGGTACGCAGCCGACGTGCCGGAGCCGGAGCGGGCGAAGGCCATCGCCCGCTGGGAAGAGGCGCTGCTCGACCCGCGCCTGCGCGCCATCGACACCTGACTCTAGAACCTGCCCACCAGCCCGAAGCTCGCCCCGCCCGGTCCGACCGCCACGGCCGGCAGCAGCGAGGGCACCGAGGCCGCGGGCGGAGTCGTCTGGTCCGACGAGGACAGCTCGTAGCCGATGACCGCTCCGGCGATCGGCAGCAGCAGCGTGAGCGCGTAGGTGGCCTTGGCGGCCGAGCTGTCGCTCCCCGAGCGGATGAGGCCGTAGATGCCGTACCCCACGCCCAGCCCGGCCAGGCTGCTCAGCCAGCTGATGATGAAGCTCCCCTGGCGGCCCAGGAGCTTGCCGGTGAGGGAGACACCGATGGGGGCTCCCACCGACACGCCGACGGCCGCGCCCACCTGGGCCGCCGAGCGCCGGGCGGCGTCGTCCCCCTGCGTGTTCAGCGTGCCGTAGATGACCCAGGCGGAGGCGCCGCCCAGGATGAGGCCGCCGACGATGCCCCCGCCCGTCTCGGCACCGATTCTCAGCAATGGAGGGATGGGCTCGGTGGCGGCGGCCGGCGCGGGCTCGGCTCGGGCGGCCAGCGATACCAGGAGGGCGAGGGCGACGGAGCGAGCGCGGGTCGGCAGGGTCACCGGGCAGGGTTCATCGGGGCGTCCGGTCCGGCCAGGTCACCGGGGCTCCGACGAGCGGCAGAGCATCCTGGCACACGTGCTAAAGCGCCTGCCACCATGGCTTCCCCTCCCGATGAGGACCCGCTCCGGGCCCGCCTGGACGCCCTCGAGCGGCAGGCCGAGCTCGGCGGCGGCCCCGAGCGCATCGCCAAGCAGCACGAGGCGGGCAAGCTCACCGCTCGCGAGCGGCTGGATCTCCTGCTCGACCCCGGCACCTTCACCGAGCTGGACAAGTTCGTGATGCATCGGAGTGCCGAGTTCGGGATGGGGGACAAGCGCATCCCGGGGGACGGGGTGGTGACCGGCTACGGGCGAATCGACGGGCGCCAGGTGTTCGTCTTCGCCCAGGACTTCACCGTCTTCGGCGGCTCGCTGTCCGGGGCGTATGCCCAGAAGATCTGCAAGGTCATGGACCTGGCGACCCGGGTGGGCGCCCCGATCATCGGGCTCAACGACTCGGGTGGGGCACGGATCCAGGAAGGCGTGGAGAGCCTGGCCGGGTACGCCGACATCTTCCTGCGCAACACCCTCGCCTCGGGCGTGGTGCCGCAGATCTCGCTCATCCTCGGGCCCTGCGCGGGCGGGGCGGTGTACTCGCCGGCCATCACCGACTTCATCGTGATGACCAAGCACACCAGCTACATGTTCATCACCGGTCCGGAGGTCATCAAGGCGGTGACCCATGAGGAGGTGACCAAGGAGGATCTCGGCGGCGCGCTGGCGCACAACCAGAAATCGGGCGTGGCGCACTTCGCAGCGGAGAACGAGCAGTCCAGCATCCTCCTCACCCGTGAGCTCTTCTCGTACCTTCCGTCCAACAACGCAGAGGATCCGCCGGTCATCCCCTGCGAGGACGACCCGTTCCGGGCCGAGGAGTCCCTGCGAACGCTCGTTCCGCCGAATCCGAACAAGCCCTACGACATCAAGGAGGTGGTCCGGGCAGTGGTCGATCAGCACCACTTCTTCGAGGTGCACGAGCACTACGCCCGGAACATCGTGGTGGGGTTCGCGCGGCTGAACGGGCGCCCGGTGGGCGTCGTGGCCAATCAGCCGACGGTCCTGGCGGGAGTGCTGGACATCTCGGCGAGCGTGAAGGCCGCTCGATTCGTTCGGTTCTGCGACTGCTTCAACCTCCCGCTGGTCACGTTCGTCGACGTGCCGGGATTCCTCCCGGGCACCGCACAGGAATGGGGCGGAATCATCACCAACGGCGCCAAGCTGCTCTACGCGTTCGCCGAGGCCACGGTGCCCAAGGTGACGGTCATCACCCGCAAGGCGTACGGCGGCGCCTACGACGTCATGGCCAGCAAGCACATCCGGGCGGACGTGAACTACGCCTGGCCCACGGCCGAGATCGCGGTGATGGGACCCGAGGGCGCGGTGAACATCATCTTCCGCAACGAGCTGGCAAAGGCGCCGGACCCGGCTGCCGAGCGCGCGCGGCTGGTCTCGGAATATCGGGAAAAGTTCGCAAACCCCTTCAAGGCGGCCGAGCTCGGCTACGTGGACGAGGTGATCCGCCCCGAGCAAACCCGGGAAAAGCTGGTTCGCGCGCTGGAGATGCTCAAGGACAAGCGGCAGGAGAACCCGTCGCGCAAGCACGGGAACATCCCGCTCTAGGGCTCCACGGCTCGAGGGCGTACCGAACGGTACAGGCGATCCGATCGCGCGGTGGTGCACCCGTGCAGGTGTGACAACGTCTGACGATGTCCCAGGCGACCCCCCCGAGTGTCGTGACTCGTTTCAGCAGGGTGTCATGAGCCCCGCGCGGGTCACGTAAGACTTGCCGGCTGTGCGTATTCATGCGTCTCATGCGGGCGCTGGAGGCGTCTCTCATCAGGGGGACCACATGCAACGAACCGCGAAGGTCGCGATCGCTGTGTTGTTCGGGGCGCTGGTCATCGGCTGTGGACAAGGCACCGGGGTCCCGACGGACTTCACCGATCGCCAGATCTTCGAAGGCGCGGTCTTCGGCGCCGGTCCGGTCGCCGACCTGCTTCCCGAGGCACGTACACAGCTGCGCCCCGAGATCTACGCGCGCAGCGCCGCGGAGCTGAGCGCGATGGCCGAGGCTCGGGCGGCGACGATCGACGCGCTCGAGCAGAATCATCCTGGCCTCCTGTTCGACTTCGCCGAGGCAGCGCGCAGCGGAGATCCGGCGAGGGTTCAGGCGATGCTGACGCTGGCCATCGACGCCATCTCCGAAGCCGCGGGGACGGTCGGGTCGGCGAAGGGCCTGAACATCCCCATCACGCGCGAAGGACTGAACATCCCCGGCGCCTCGGCGAAGGGCCTGAACATCCCCATCACGCGCGAAGGACTGAACATCCCCGGCGCCTCGGCGAAGGGCCTGAACATCCCCGTCACGCGCGAAGGGCTGA
>Ga0105104_10000278_pt1 | contig 38769 bp, 29 predicted proteins | sample PPLLaktember2015_3_FD_87034 | JGI IMG/M metagenome (GOLD analysis project Ga0105104, IMG submission 87034) | Freshwater sediment microbial communities from Prairie Pothole Lake near Jamestown, North Dakota, USA - PPLs Lake P7 Core (6) Depth... | ecosystem: Environmental > Aquatic > Freshwater >... | reverse complement strand
TTGATCTTCATTTTTTATTGTTCTTCATCCTGTTCGGCAGTTCAAGGCCAAATCCTGAAGTTTTGTCCTCATGTTTCAGCAACAGGGCAAATACAATCCCGACAAACCCTATGATTGCCAGCATCATAATTGAATAAGTATAGTCGTATTTCGCCGTCCCCGCCTCCACCATGGCAGCGGTTACATCGGGATTGGTCTTGTCGAGAATGAGCCCTATCAATATGGGAAACAACCATAATCCGAAATTCTGAACCGAAAACATGATCCCATAGGCTGTTCCCAGCCTTTTCTGATCAATGATCTTGGATACAGCAGGCCACATGGCAGCCGGGATCAACGAAAAGGACACACCCAGCATCGCCATCGGGATGATCGGGTAAATCTGGGTGAATGTCAGGGTTAAATGGGCCAGGATCAGCAAAATAGAGCTGTACACCATCATGGAAGCACTTTTGCCTTTTGTATCAGCTATCCATCCGAAAAAGGGTGTGAAGAGCACGGTGAAAAAAATCGGAACCGAGGTCAACCTTCCTGATAAGGCTATAGAAAGGCTGAACTTGTTATGCAAAAGATCGGTCGCATATTTCAGGAAAGGGAAAAAGGCAGAATAAAATGTCACGCAAAGCAGTGTAATGTAAATAAAGGACGGGATCCTGATTATCTTTAAAATATCGGAAATCTTGAATTTCTCAACTTCGCTGATCTCATGTTTGAAGCTGATCTGTTTGTCAAGCTTGTAATCGATCAGGCTGTATACAAGAAAAAACAGAAACGCAATGCTCAGGAGGCAGGCAGCCAGAAAAATAGGTCTGTACCAGAAATCAGGCGTGCTCAGGTTCTCCGAAAAGAAAAACGACATTCCCTGACCTAACCGGGCTACCGCGAGGTTAATTCCCAGGGCAAGGGCCAGTTCCTTTCCTTTAAACCATTTAACCACAATAGTGGTTATAACAACGATGCTCGTTTCTGCGCCCAGGCCAAAGAGAAAATAACCAAACGTCATCATTTTAAACGCCGGGGAATATTTAACCAGGAATGAATCCATGAATTGATATCCAAATCCTCCCCGACTAAAGACTTCAGAAGCACCATAAAAAGTAAGCACCGATCCGACCGCCATAAAAAATGTAAAACCAATGCCCGTAAACCGGATACCCCATTTGTCCAGTAATACCCCGCCAATTACCGCCATAAAAAGAAAGACATTGGAAATTGAATAGGTGGATTGAAGAAAACCGTATTGCTGATTGGAGAACCCAAGCCGCGCCTGGATCTCCCCTTTAAGCGGTGACAAGGCATCATAAAAATAATAATTGGCAGCCATAATCAGGCTTACAATTACCAAAACTCCCCATCTGACCATTGCAATTTCCTTCAGCGACCTGAATTGTTCTGCCATGAAAATAAAAATTTAGGGCTCAAATATATTACTTTTATTTTGTAAGGGAATGACAATTGTCAAGACCCCCAGTATCCACAGGCTTAACACCGTAAACTGAATTTAATTCTGGTTTTAAAATTCAACATTTAAAAATATATTTACATCTTTGCACACCAGGATTTACTGGGCATTCAACATCTAAATCTTTAAGAATTAATTCATTATGAAAGAATCAATTGCTGTTTTATGTGCCGGCGGACCGGCACCGGGTATCAATACCGTAATAGGATCAGTGACCAAGGTTTTTTTAAATGCCGGTTATGATGTGTTGGGTATTCATGAAGGATATAAGACAATCTTCACAGACAAACCAAACTTTGAAATTCTGGATTTCAATTTTGCGGATACCATTTACAGCCGTGGTGGTTCGGCTTTGAAAATGAGCCGACATAAACCAAAGGATGAAGAATTCAGAACCGATTTTTTTGTCGACAATAATGTAAAATTACTGGTCACAATAGGGGGTGATGATACAGCGTCCACAGCAAACAGGCTGGGTAAATTTCTCGGGGCAAACAAGATAAAGGTTTCCAATATCCATGTCCCCAAAACAATTGATAATGATCTTCCGCTGCCGGAAGGAACTCCGACTTTTGGTTATCATTCTGCAAAGGAGGAAGGCGTACGGATCTGTACAACACTGTATGAAGATGCACGCACAAGCGGGAACTGGTTTGTTGTTTCTGCCATGGGACGTGAGGCAGGTCACCTTGCTTTCGGAATCGGGCTGTCCTGTCACTATCCAATGATTATTATTCCCGAAATGTTCAACAAGTCAAAGATCACATTCGACTCCATTACCAAAATGATCATTTCTTCCATGGTGAAAAGGCGCATGCTCGGGATAGAATACGGGGTAGCCATTGTCAGTGAGGGAGTTTTTCATTTCATGAGCGATGAAGAGATCGAGGGAACCGGTGTTAATTTTTCCTATGATGATCACGGCCATCCTGAGCTGGGGAATGTCAGCAAGGCCCATATTTTCAACGTCCTTGTACAGCGTAAACTAAAAAAGCTCAATATTTCAGTCAAATCAAGGCCCAACGAGATCGGGTATGAACTGCGCTGCGTCAGGCCCATTGCATATGATCTTTCTTATGCCACCCAGCTTGGGACCGGTGTAATGAAGCTGTTCCAGGAAGGTATCTCCGGGTGCATGGTGACAGTTACTCCAAAGGGTGATATTCAACCATTATACATGAAGGATGTAGAGGATGAGAATGGCAAGGTCAAGCCAAGGCTTGTAAACATGGAATCGGAAAAGGTAAGGCTTGTCTATGAGAATAATCTCCACTACATTACAAGGAATGATTACAAGGCAGCAAAAAAATTTCTGCCGGATCCGGAGGAATACGATTTTAAGAAAATTTTAAACTGGTAACTCAGTCAAAAGCAAGGAATTTCGCCTTGCTTTTTTTATTAAAAATGTTCTATCTTTATTGAAACGAAAAACTCACATCCAATACCGGATCCACCATGGTGAATATTTCCAAAAAAAAAGGTTCCATTGCTATTCTTACCGGGGGTGGTGATGTGCCCGGACTTAATCCTGCCATCAGGGCTATTACAATCAGGGCGTTACGGGAAGGTTATCAGGTAATTGGCTTACGAAGGGGCTGGGCAGGGATTATGGAATTTGTGCGGGAGCGTAAAGCTGATAATAGCGATAAATACATGGTGCTTACTGAAGAAATTGTGAACAAAGCAGGCCGGACCGGCGGAACATTTCTTCATACTTCCCGGACGAGGCCCAGTCATGTTGCCAGATCCAATGTTCCGGTACAATATCAGGACAAATACAAGAACGAGGTCAATGATCTTACGGATGAGGTAATCAAAAACCTTGAATATCTTGGCGTCGAATACCTGGTCCCTATTGGCGGGGATGACACCCTGAGCTATGCTGTAAGACTGTATTCCGAGGGTGTTAAGGTAGTTGCAATACCCAAAACCATGGATAATGATGTGCCGGGAACCGATTATTGCATAGGATTCAGTACCTGCGTAACCCGTACAATACAGATGTGCAATACGCTCCGCACTTCAGCCGGATCGCATGAAAGGATACTGGTTATAGAGGTATTCGGCAGGTATGCCGGTTTTACGGCCATGTTACCTACTATGGCGGGTGCGGCAAACAGGTGTGTTATTCCTGAACATAAATTTGATCCTGATCTGCTTACCCGGTTGCTGATTGAAGACCGTGAAAAGAATCCAAGCCATTATTCAGTTGTCCTGGTTTCAGAAGGTTCAAGGATGATCGGTACCAATGAAATCCCCATCATGAACGGCGCGAAGGACGTATATGGACACAGTCTGCATGGAGGTATCGGTGAGGTGGTTTCAGATACAATAAGGGATATTTCAACAAAGTATTGCCATGGCAAAAAAGTGAATACGATTTACCAGCAGCTTGGATACCTGGTCAGGGGTGGTGATCCGGATGCCATTGATTCCATTGTTCCGATGGCTTATGGTAACCTGGCGCTTGACCTTATCTTAAAGGGCATTCACGGAAGGCTTGTTGTGTTGCGTAACGGGAGGTACGACAATGCACCCATTGATGTTGTCACAAGTACCAATAAGATTGTGGATATAAAAAGGTATTATAATGTTGAAAGATACCGTCCGCATTACAAGAGCTTTGAATTTCAGCCCTTATTCATCATGACGGGAAATTCATGAACCCCGTTCATCTTTTCCTGTAAACCCAGGCCTGAGGGCTGACCTCATTCCGGAATTTGTCGATTTCACCCACGCTGGTACGATAGTTGTCATAGGTTCGGGCAGCCACCATCTGGAAATTATCCCTGCCCGGAATAATCAAGGGTTCATACCCCATTGATCTCATCTTATCTGCATATTTTTCTGCATTCTCGGGAACCGTAAAGCAGCCCACGATCATATAATAATTCCCTTTGGCCGAAACCGTAGAGGTTTGGACAGGCTGGGATGCTGTACTTTCATCACTGACACCGGAATAATAGGCTGTGGAATCAACTACTTCACCACTGGCCAATCCCGTATCTGCCGTAAGTGTATCAACATTTTGCGGAGACTTTTTAAAGTACTTGCAGCCATTTTCCAGAAACAGGCTCAGAAATAAAAAGACAAATATCTTTTTCATGATTTTTGGAATTGAAGGGATTCGTTAATACAACTTCCGGTAATAGCAATTTAAACAAATTTATGAAAATTAGGTTCTTGACACTATCTTTGATTATAAGTTTTTAAATTTACCCTGAAAAAATTATCCATGGCAGATTTAACCACACGTTTTGCAGGTCTTACACTCAAAAATCCGGTCATTATTGGAAGTTCAGGTCTTTCCGATTCTATTGAAAATATTCAGGAACTTGAGAATCATGGGGCTGCTGCAATTGTTCTTAAATCCCTTTTTGAGGAAGAGATCATCCTGGAAATGAACTCCCGCCTTCAGAGAATGAATTCAGATGGATTCCTGTACCCTGAAACAGTGGATTATTATGATTTCTATGAGTCCCCTGATGAAGCGACCCTGACGTACCTCAGCCATATCCAGGCAGCAAAAAAGAATACATCCATCCCGATTATTGCCAGCATAAACTGTATGACTGCCTCGCAATGGACTTATTTTCCGGGCCAGATACAACAATCAGGGGCCGATGCCCTGGAACTGAATATTTTTGTCCTTCCCAGTGATTTCAACCGCACGGCAGCAGAAAACGAAAAGATCTACCTGGATATCATTCGGGAGGTTAAAAAACTGGTGAGCATCCCTGTGATCGTAAAGCTCAGTCATTATTTTTCCAATCTCGCTTCTTTCCTCAAACAGGTTTCAGAATCCGGCATCCAGGGACTTGTATTGTTCAACCGGTTCTATAATCCCGATTTTGATATCGAGAAACTCGAAATCACTTCAGGCGGCGTTTTGAGCAATCCATCCGATCTGTACATTTCACTGAGATGGATCGGCATCCTTGCCGGTCGTGTGGATTGCAGTCTGGCAGCCTCTACCGGCATACATGATGATGCCGCCTTGATCAAACAGCTGCTGGCTGGCGCTGATGCAGTGGAGATCGCTTCGACAATTTACAGGAACGGTAATGAACAGATTCAGTCCATCCTGCATGGTCTTGATGAGTGGATGACCCGGAAAAAGTATAATTCAATTGATCAGTTCAGGGGACTGATGAGCCAGTCTAACACAGCCAATCCGGCAGCATATGAACGTGTGCAGTTTATGAAATATTTCAGGGGCTTTCAGAAACAATAGGATCAAACCAGATCCTTAGCCTCTTGAGGCATCCAGTGCCTTTCCCGGCCCTCCCATTTTACATTGCACCCGATGGGATTGGTCAATTTCACACTGACCTCCTTCCCTGCGGTAAGTTCCCCAAGCGCCTGGTCGAGGTTGTTGACCAACGATTTCACGGCATCCCGCGGATTATCAAGTCCCCTGCCCGTATACACCAGTTTCCTGTCTTCATCAAATACATAAAAGTGTGGCGTTCTGAGGGCTCCATAGTTTAATGCAATATCCTGGGTTTCATCGTACAGGTAAACCCACGGGAATTTATACTGCTGCATCCTGCTTACCATATGTTCAAAATCATCTTCGCGGTAGGTGTTGGGACTATTGGAATTTATTGCCACAAACCGTACTCCCTTGTGCTCGTATTTAAGGGCTGTCTGCCTTGTCACCTCATCCGAACCCAGCACGTAGGGGCAATGGTTGCATGTAAAAAACACAACAAGGTATCTCGATTTATCAAAATCTTCCAGACTGTAAACTTTTCCGTCAGTTGCCTTAAGACGAAAGCCCGGTGCTTTTGAACCGATATTCAGGGTAAAACTCATAGCCAATTACATTTATTTCATAATTAAGAAACAAAAATGCCACTCTTTTTGTTTTCTCAATTCTCCGTGATGAAAAATAATGATCGCTGGTCTGAAAAATTGATCATTTTAACTTACTGAGGAATATATTTATCAATAAAATGTTACTTTATCAGTTTTACAACGTATATCGGAATAGCTATGCTTGTCAAAATGGATAAAAAGGGCAGTAAGATGAATGATTGGAGCAATAAGACTATTCTGATAGCAGAAGATGACGAAATCAGCTTTAAATTCCTCAACCTGATTTTATCACGTAAAACCAATGTGAACATAATCTGGGCTATAAATGGCCAGATGGCTGTAGATTACTGTAAAACTTACGAACATATTGATCTTGTTCTGATGGATCTTCAGCTGCCTGTTCTAACAGGCATTGAGGCCATTAAGCAGATAAAGGCATTCAAGCCTTCGCTTCCGATCATTGTACAAACTGCAAATGCCTTTAATGATGAATGGGAAAAATGTTTTAAGGCGGGTTGTAATGATTATATCACAAAGCCGGTCAACTTACTCAACATGATTTGCAAGATTGAAGACCACCTCTACCCCGTAACCACACACTGATAAGAATTGTCACCCCTTCACGAAGACGATGCAGGAAAGCTCTCCGGGGAACTTAACTTCACTGATTTCTGATTCCGGGTTGCATTAATGCATTTAATTTTTTCTAAATTGCAGTATATTTTAATCCTGCAAGCCACCCTATGAAAACTCTCGTGCACCTTTTCGAAGATTGTGCTGCAAAATTCAGCGATAATGTTTTTCTGCTGGAGAAAAAAAACAACAAATACAAAGGCAGCACGTTCAGGGAGGTTCAGGAAAAAGTGAATTATTTTTCCGCCGGGCTTATTGCACTAGGTATTCAAAAAGGCGACCGGATCGCCCTGATTGCAGAAGGAAGAAATGACTGGGTCATCAGCGAGCTGGGAATTTTTTTCGCAGGTGCTATCAATGTGCCTCTCTCCGTTAGGCTTACCGAACCTTCAGAATTGAATTTCCGGATTACCCACAGCGGAGCCAGGTTCATAATTGCATCAAAAGGCCAGGCCCGTAAACTCTCTGCCAATGATAAAAACCTGGATAATATTGAAAAGGTAATACTGCTCGACCCACAGGAGGAATGCAGGGATAATGAAATATTATTTTACCAGGTACTGGTCCTTGGAAAGGACTATTTTAAGCTTCATGAAAAAGAATGTACGGAAAGAAAGCTATCCGTTCAGGCCGATGATTATGCAACCATTTGTTACACTTCGGGCACAACGGCCGATCCAAAAGGCATCATCCTGAGCCACGGGAATTACGTTTCCAATATCGAGCAGTCGTTAAGCCTTTTTGTAATACCAAAATACTGGACAACCCTTCTGATTTTACCCTGGGATCATGCATTTGCCCATACCTGTGGAATCTATACCCTAATGTCCTGCGGGGCCAGCATGGCATCCATTCAGGTAGGTGAAACGCCAATGGAAACATTGAAAAACATACCCATAAACATTAAGGAAAACAGACCCCATTTGCTTATGAGTGTGCCGGCACTGGCAAAAAATTTCAGAAAAAATATTGAAAAGGGTATACGTGAGAAAGGACCTTTAGCGGAAAAACTGTTTAGCCTTGCCCTGAAAACGGCATATGTCTATAATGGAATTGGCTGGAACAGGGGGAGAGGATTCCGTTTTTTTCTGAAACCGCTGAATGCACTTTTTGATAGAATATTATTCCGTCGGATCCGGGAAGGATTCGGAGGGAGGCTTGAATTTTTTATCGGGGGTGGCGCTTTGCTTGACATTGATCTTCAGCGGTTTTTTTATGCAATTGGAATTCCAATGTACCAGGGGTACGGCTTAACGGAAGCTGCACCTGTGATTTCAGCCAACAATCCGACAAAGCACAAAATGGGTTCATCCGGCGCGCTGGTTAAAAACCTCATGCTGAAAATATGTGATGAAAAGGGAAATGAAGTGCCCCCCGGCGGAAAAGGTGAAATAGTTGTAAAGGGTGAAAACGTTATGGTGGGTTACTGGCATAATCCGGAAGCCACAAAGGAAACAATCCGGGACGGGTGGTTGTATACAGGTGACCTTGGCTACCTGGACAGCGATGGTTTTCTGTACGTGCTCGGAAGGTTTAAAAGTCTGCTGATCGCTGATGACGGTGAAAAATTCAGTCCTGAAAGTATTGAAGAGGCAATTGTTCAAAATTCAAATTTTATTGAACAATGCATGCTCTATAACAATCAGAATGCCTATACCACGGCTTTGATATACCCGAATTGCGGCGCAATAAAAGCCTGGATTTCGGATCAGAAATTGCCTGTCGGGGGAGAAGAGACCCTCCGGGAAATCGTAAAATTACTTGAGTTACAGATCGACCAGTTTCTGACAGGAGGTAAACTTCAAAACCTTTTTCCGAACCGATGGCTGCCTTCCAGCTTTGCTTTGATTGAAGAAGGATTTACTGAAGATAACCAGCTTGTCAACAGTACATTAAAAATAGTACGGCCAAAGATAAATGAACGCTTCAGGGACCGGCTTGCCTATATGTATACCCCGCAGGGCAAGAATATTTTTAATGATCAGAATTTCAACATACTGAAAAAAATACTTCAATAAGGATTTTTGCGGTTTCCCTTCAAACTTGGTCACCTTTATATATCCACTGGTAAAAGAGATTACATAAATCCATGTAATTGCTATTATTTTAATTACCGAATTCCGAATTTTGCATTTCATAATCTGAAAAATGGAAAAACCATCCCTGTATCAGGAACTTAGTAAGAGGATTTTCATTCTTGACGGTGCTATGGGCAGCATGGTCCAACAGTACAGACTTGAAGAGAAGGATTACCGGAACGGCCGGTTCGCCGGTTATGCGAACGACCTGAAGGGTAATATTGACCTGTTGTCCCTTACCCGCCCGGACATAATAAAGAATATTCACCTTGAATATCTCAAGGCAGGTGCTGATATCATTGAAACCAATACTTTTAGTTCGACTGCGGTCTCCCAGGCAGACTATCATCTTGAGGAATTTGTATATGAAATGAATTTGGAATCGGCAAAAATAGCCGTATCTGCCGCAGCAGAGATCACTGCCCTTACACCTGACAAACCGAGGTATGTGGCCGGATCTATCGGGCCGACAAACAAAACTGCCTCCCTTTCTCCCCATGTCAACGATCCCGGCTACCGCGCCATCACATTTGACGGACTGGTGTCGGCCTATAAAGAGCAGATCAGGGGCCTGGTCGACGGAGGGGTGGATTTATTGATGGTCGAAACCATATTCGATACACTTAATGCAAAGGCAGCATTATTTGCCATCGAAGAAGTAACACGTGAGTACGGTCGAAAGATACCGGTCATGATTTCCGGGACCATAACCGATGCCAGCGGACGTACACTGTCAGGGCAAACCATTACTGCATTTCTGTACTCTGTATCACGCTCCGGGTTGTTCAGTGTCGGTATCAATTGTGCCCTGGGTGCCAGGGATATGCTTCCCTATGTTGCCGAACTGGCTTCAAAAGCACCCTATTTCGTAAGCGCACACCCCAATGCCGGATTACCCAATCAGTTCGGAGGATATGATGATACACCCGGGCTGATGTCAGAGCAATTCAGGGAGTTCCTTGAACGGGGCCTCTTGAATATTATCGGAGGATGCTGCGGTACAACACCGGCTCATATTCATGCCTTTTCAGAATTGGCCTCGGGGTTCAGTCCCCGTAAAGTTCCCGGAGCAAACCATATTACGACCCTGAGCGGGCTTGAACCCCTGAACATTACGCGCGAAAGCAACTTTATCAATATTGGGGAACGTACCAATGTAGCGGGTTCTATCAGGTTTTCGAAGCTGATACAGGAAGAAAAATATGAGGAAGCGTTGACCATCGCGCGTGAACAGGTCGAAAACGGGGCCCAGATTCTCGATATTTGTATGGATGATGCGATGCTGGATGCCGAAAAATGTATGGTACGTTTTGTGAACCTGATCATGGCCGAGCCTGAAATCTCAAAGGTTCCCCTTATGATCGATTCATCCAAATGGTCAGTTATTGAAGCGGGATTGAAATGTGTTCAGGGTAAATCGATTGTAAACTCAATCAGCCTTAAGGAAGGAGAGACCATTTTTAAAGACCAGGCGAGTAAAGTGAGGCAATATGGCGCGGCTGTGGTGGTGATGGCATTCGATGAAAAAGGACAGGCTGATACATTTGAACGTCGCATTGAAGTCTGCAGTCGTGCATACAGGATCCTGACTAAAGAAGTTGGCTTTTCCCCCGAAAATATAATTTTTGACCCCAATGTACTGGCCATCGGAACCGGTATGGAAGAACACAACAATTATGCCGTGGATTATGTCAGGACAGTATCCTGGATCAAGGAAAATCTTCCCTTTGCCAAGGTAAGTGGTGGAATCAGCAATCTCTCCTTTGCCTTCAGGGGCAACAACACAATCCGGGAGGCCATTCATTCTGTTTTCCTGTATCATGCCATTAAAGCCGGATTGGATATGGGAATCGTTAATCCTGCGATGCTGGCCGTTTATGATGATCTCCCGAAGGATATTTTGGAATTGGTTGAAGATGTTGTACTTAACCGGCGTCCTGATTCAACCGAACGGCTGATCGCTTTTTCCGATTCCGTAAAAAAACACGATAAAAAAGAGATAAAGACAGACGAATGGCGCAGTGCAACCATTGAAGAAAGGATCAATCATGCACTGGTAAAAGGCATCGTCGATTTCATCGAACAGGATGTACTTGAAGCCCGCTCCTCTTATAGACGTGCCTTGCAGATTATCGAAGGTCCGCTCATGGATGGAATGTCAAAAGTGGGCGATCTTTTCGGAGAGGGTAAAATGTTTCTGCCCCAGGTAGTTAAGAGCGCAAGAGTCATGAAAAAAGCAGTAGCAGTACTTCAGCCTTTCATCGAACTTGAAAAAGAAACAGATCCACAGGCCGGCCAACGTCAGACTGCGGGTAAAATATTGCTGGCAACTGTGAAAGGGGATGTTCATGATATAGGTAAAAGTATAGTGGGTGTTGTGCTTAGCTGCAACAATTACGAGGTCATTGACCTGGGTGTGATGGTGCCCACTGAAAAAATCATTGAGAACGCTATAGAAAAAAAAGTCGATATTATTGGACTCAGCGGATTGATAACACCATCCCTTGAGGTGATGTCAGAAGTGGCAAAACAAATGGAAAAACAGAAGCTGGTTCAGCCACTTTTGATTGGTGGAGCCACCACATCCAGGATCCATACTGCTGTTAAAATTGAACCCCACTACAGCTCACCTGTCATTCATGTGAAGGATGCATCCAAAAGCGTAAGTGTCGTCAGCAGTTTGCTGTCTTCGGACCAAAAAGTTTCATTTGCGGAAAAAACGAAGAAGGAATATGATGACCTGCGACAAGCCTATATGGGCGCAAAAGGACAGGTTACCTATATTACACTTAAGGAAGCCCGTGAAAACAAATTGAAAATTGACTGGGATAAAGAAAGCGTTTTCCCCCCGCGCTTTACCGGTATCAAAACATTCAGGCAATATCCGCTGGATGAAGTTCGCGAATACATCAGCTGGGTATTCTTTTTTGTAGTATGGCAACTCCGCGGCAAGTTCCCGGATATCCTGAATGATCCGCGGCAGGGTGATGAAGCCCGTAAATTGTTTGGTGACGCCAACCGGCTTCTGGACCGTATTATCAGTGAAAAATCGCTCACCGCCAATGGCGTTGTCGGAATCTTTCCGGCGAATTCAGTGGGCGATGACATTGAGGTATACAGCGACACGGCAAGAACCAATGTTATTGCCAGATTCTTAAATCTGAGAAATCAGGAACTTAAATCGGACGGAGCACCAAACCTGTGCCTGTCTGATTTTGTAGCTCCATTATCCTCGGGAATAACTGATTACATCGGTGCCTTTACAGTTACCGCCGGGTTAGGCCTGGAGAATTTGCTGGCAGAATTTGAGGCGAAATTAGATGATTACCAGGGAATTATGGTTAAGGCCCTTGCAGATCGGCTTGCCGAAGCTTTTACAGAGCTGATCCATCTGAAAGTAAGAAAGGAACTATGGGGGTATGTTCAGGATGAAAATTTATCGCTTGATGAACTGCTGCTTGAAAAATACAAGGGAATAAGACCCGCGCACGGCTATCCGGCCTGCCCCGATCATTCTGAAAAAGCTACGCTTTTCAGTCTCCTGGATGCTCTGCATCATACCGGTATTTCTTTAACAGAGAGTTTTTCAATGTTTCCGGCAGCTTCTGTCAGTGGTCTGATCTTTGCCCATCCGAAATCGCGATATTTTTTTGTTGGTAATGTTTCCGCGGATCAGGTACAGGATTATGCCTCAAGGAAAGCTCTGTCCGTGCAGGCTGTTGAAAGCCTGCTGGCCTCCAACCTGAATTACAAATAGGGAATAAATATCAACGGCATGAAGATCAAAGAATTGCTTAATCATACTGAACGTACTTTTTCATTTGAGTTTTATCCGCCCAAAGACGAAATATCAGCTGTTGATTTTGGAATTAATGTCGGCCAGTTACTAAGGCTGGATCCCTCATTTGTTTCTGTCACCTATGGGGCAGGAGGTTCCAGCCAGGAGCGAACATTCGGGCTGGTCGACTTCCTCCAGAATAAGATCGGGTTAAATACCATGGCGCACTATACCTGTGTTGGTTCCGGTAAGGACAAGATTTCGAAAGATCTGGAATATCTCCGGAGTATCCATATTGATAACCTGATGTTGCTCAGGGGAGATCCGCCCAAAGGTGAGGTTGATTATACCGCCCCTGTGAATGGTTTCAGTCATGCGAGTGACCTGATAAGTTTTGTAAAGGAAAATTTCGAGTTTTCGGTCGGAGCAGCGGCATATCCGGAAAAACATCCTGAATCATCCGATCCGGCAGATGATTTAGCCAATCTGAAGGTCAAATATCTGGCAGGAGCAGACTTCCTGGTTACCCAGTTATTCTTTAACAATGCCCTGTATTATCAATTTGTGGAGCAAGCCAGGAAGGCAGGGATCACCTGCAGGATAATTCCCGGCATCATCCCTATAACCAATTATAAGCAGATCAAGAGGTTTGCGGATATGACAGGAGCGACAATCCCGTACGATCTCTTTCAAAAACTGGAGGAAAACCAGGAAAATTCGGAAAAAATATACCAGATAGGCATCGATCATGCCATAATGCAATGCTTGGACCTGCTGGAAAACGGGGCGCCCGGACTGCATTTCTATACACTGAACAAATCAAGGGCAGCGGTTGAAGTCTTTGAATCCCTGCCAAGAATGATCCGGGAAAAATATTAGTATTTCGTCAGAATTTCGTAAACTTATACCCGTTTTGATCCACTTGTTTAACCTAAAATTTACAAAATGACACAGCAAAAGAATACACTAGCAGTTGGGATGACCTTCATGTCACTTATCTTTCTCATTTTTGGTTTTGTAACCACATTCAATATCACCCTTAGTGCAAAAGTAAAGGAAGTTTTTCAGCTCAGCGAATTTATGGCTCAGTTGGTTAATGGTGTTTTCTTTTTGACATATTTCCTGTTATCCTTTGCCAGTGGATCGATCATTAAAAAAATCGGCTATAAGCTTGGTGTAATTCTCGGTTTATTTGCTGTGGGTATTGGTAGTTATCTGTTTTATCCGGCTGCAAACATTCCTTCTTATCCATTTTTCCTGATAGCCATTTTCATAATGGCCTCCGGGGTTGTATTCCTTCAGACAGCTGCCAATCCGTACGTTGCTGCACTGGGATCCCCCGCCACCGCGTCCGGACGCCTTAACCTGACACAGGCTCTAAATTCCATCGGTACCACCCTTGCTCCCCTCGTACTTAGCGTATTTGTGTTTACTTCGGCCGGAACAGCCCTGGGTGCAAAAGCGGTACAGGTTCCTTTTCTGGTTATTGGAACACTGGTGATCCTGATCGGTGTAGGAATTTTCTTCCTGAAATTGCCGGAAATATCTACCCAGGGAGAACAAAAGAAAAGCATCTGGAAGTATCCCCATGTTTTGCTGGGTGCGCTTGGCATATTTTTTTATGTTGGCGCTGAAGTAGGTACCGCCGCGATGATCGTTCCCTATCTTACCGCTCCCGGTCTTGGCGGATTAACCCCTGCCATTGCTGCAAAATATGCGGCAATCTACTGGGGAGGTGCAATGATTGGCCGGTTCTTCGGTTCCATTATGCTTTCCAATATATCCGACAATACAAAGAAATATACCTATGTATTGCTTGTGCTTGTATTTGCATTTGTTGCCGGCTGGTATATCACGGGAATGAGTGCCGGTGACGGTCTGATATTTATGGTGATTTCCGTGGTGAACTTTCTTGCCATTCAGCTTGGCAGAAGCAAAACCAGCATAACCCTTGCCGTATTTGCAGCAATAGCCGCCATCCTCGAGGTGGTCACCATGGGGACCACCGGTATGGTAGCCATGTGGGCAGTTATATCGATCGGCTTCTTCAACTCAGTAATGTTCCCGAATATATTTGCACTGAGCGTTGACGGACTGGATAAAAGTGAAATGAGCATGGCTTCCGGCGTGATCAATACCCTCATTGTGGGCGGAGCTGTTGTACCGGTCCTTATGGGTGTTATTGCTGACAACTGGAGTGTTAGGTATGCCTTTATATTACCGGTAATCTGTTATGCCTACATCCTGTTTTTTGCCCTCGTAGGCAGCAAACACAAATAGGCACGATATCTCCGGAAAAAATAAAACAGAAATGGCGGGTTGAATCCCGCCATTTCTGTTTAAGTACTGGAATTATCACTTTCCAAATCTGTATCCTACTGAAAAGCTGATTCCGCGATGTTGTTCCCTGTATCCGTTTTCATTATCTGACGACGAATTGGCCAATCCGAGAGAATAATAAAAACCAACATTCAATCCGGAAAATTCAGCGCCTACACCGAATTTGGCACCGTAGTCCAACCTTTTGGAATCATCTTCCTCACCATTTCCCCATTGCACATCCTCCTTTTCCTTGTCGCCCTCGAATTCCATAACCACCTTGCCGGTAAGACCAATTCCAACATAGGGTCCGACGGCTCCGAAAATCTTAACGGGACCAAAGGAAGGACCTACTTTTACCAGAACAGGGATATCGGCATACAATAAGTTTGCCTTGATAAAATCATCGCCTTCCGATATTTTAAATCCCTTTGAATCCAGTAAGGCGGCAATTTCCACTGCCATAAGGTTGCCAAAACCCATCTCCATGGTAACTCCTGCATTAAACCCTATATTTCTTTCCAGATCCTCGCTATAGGTATCATCATCATCCTTCCATGACATGGTTGATAAATTTACTCCTGCCTGCACCCCAAATTTCTGGGCAAATGTTTGCAGGCTAACAAACGATAACAATAAGAAAATGTAAACTTTACTTAAATTTTTCATGCTTGGTTTTATTAATTTTGCCTACTCTGTGGTTTTCGGCAGCCCCGTTGATTAATAACTTGATACGATCAGAAGGTAATTCTGGTTTCAGGAAATATTCAATTTATTGCTTTGCCACTCCGAAAAAATAAACTAACCTGGCACCAAATACCCTGTGCTGAATATCATAGTCCACATCCCGCACGGGATAAATATTTGCCAACCCGTATATGAAGGTACCCTCGATGCCAAACCTGTTCCATACCATTCCGGCACCTGCCATGGCACCAAAATCTATCCGTTTAAAATCATCATCCCTGCTTGATCCCCATCTTACATCCCTTGAATTCCGGATATCCCCGGTATCAACAATGCCTTTCCCCTTCAGTCCGACTCCCGCGTATGGTCCTCCCTCTACATAAAATCTGCATTCACCCGCCTTAAGATTTGCCCTGATCAAAACAGGAATATCAAAATACAGCAGGTTCGTTTTAAAATCTGCAGAAAAGGTATCCAGCCGGTATGATGCTTTTGTACCTTTGGTTTCCAGAACGAGGGAGGAAAGAAGGGACAAATGCCCGTTTAATCCGTACTCTGCCGTCAGACCCATATTAAAACCAGACAAATAGATATTCCGGGCATGATCATGATCCTGATTTCTTTCGACAAGGGTGGAAACATTCAGACCTCCCTGCACGGCAAACCGGATTTGTCCGCTGATCGTTGCAGATATCAGAAACGCAAAAAGAACAAGCGAGGCAACCTTCATAGGCAGGCTGATCATTGTCAGTGTAATTTCACGCCGATCATGTGTATGAACTCTTCCCGTGTGCGGTTATCATCAAGGAAACAACCGGTAAAGGCAGATGTTGTGGTCACCGAGTTTTGCTTTTGGACACCCCGCATGACCATGCATAAATGTCTTGCTTCAATTACAACTGCCACTCCCACCGGATCCAGTGCATTCTGGATACAATCCCTGATTTGCACGGTAAGCCTTTCCTGAACCTGCAACCTGCGTGCAAAGGCATCGACCACCCTGGCTATTTTGCTGAGCCCGGTAATATTACCATTGGGAATATAGGCAACATGGGCTTTCCCGAAAAACGGGATCATATGATGTTCGCAAAGGGAATAAAGCTCAATATCCTTAACCAGCACCATTTGCTGGTAATCTTCATGAAATTTTGAAGCAGCAAGGATTTCCCCCGGATCAATAAAATACCCGTGTGTAAAGTACTGCATGGCCTTTGCTACACGTTCCGGTGTTTCGATCAATCCCTCACGGCAGGGATCTTCTCCGAGATTTGTGAGCACTTTGCGGTACAGGGCTGATAGTGATTTGGTTTTACGTCCGTTGAATTTGTCAATGCGTTCAAACCCGGTTTCCGAAATGCCTTCAATTATTATTTTCCTGTCATTGTTCATAAGCAAATTGTTAATAAGCGGCCTTAAGTAATATTTTAATGCGGGGGAAATGAAATTATCTTATCTTTAAATGCATGCGGATAAAGACAAAATTATGAACTTTTTGTTTAAATGATTGAAAATTTACGCAATCCATGAAAATCCTCATTGTAGCATCTTCGAACAGTGAAATAAGACTGCTGCGGGATAAATTAGATTTTGTCACCCGTATCAGCCCAAACCTGTTTAACTACAGGCTGGGGACGCTGGATATTGATATCCTGATCACTGGTCACGGCAGTGTATTTATGGCATATCATCTTACAAGAACCCTGAGTTCATACAGCTATGATCTTGCCCTGAATGCAGGAATAGCCGGAAGCTTCGACTATTTTCTCGAGCTGGGTTTTGTCGTAAATGTAATCCAGGATCAGTTTGCTGATCTTGGGTTCGAAGAAAAAGACTCCTTCTTCACCCTTGGGGAAAAGGAGTTGCTCAATGAGGATTCCTTCCCGTTTACAGGAGAGGTACTGCGCAGCCTTGGAAATTTTGAAATTGACGTGGTTGAATCGCTGATCCCCGTTAAGGCAATTACCGTTAATACTCTTCATGGACGCCAGGAAAACATACAAAAGGTTAAAAAAAGGTTCAAATGTGAAATTGAAACCATGGCTGGTGCCGCCTTCTTTTATGCATGCCTTATGGAAAAGGTACCTTTTCTCCAGATCAGATCAATATCCTATTTTATTGAAATCCCAAAGGTTGACAATTGGAACCTGCAACTTGCCATCGGCAACCTCACCGCTACAATTCTCGATCTGCTGGGAGAGCTGAGAGCCGATTAATTGCCGGAGCCTCCCCCGTGCAGGTCAAATGCTTTTAATTTCCCCGACAAGTTTCTGCAATACTTCTTTGGCATTCCCGAAAAGCATCCGTGTTTTATCATTATAGAACAGGTGATTTTCAATTGCAGCATATCCTTTGCCCATACCTCTTTTTATTACAATGATATTTTTTGCCTCATGGGCATGGATGATCGGCATGCCAAAAATTGGGCTCCCAGGTTCATTCAGTGCTGCCGGATTCACCACATCATTTGCGCCGATAACAACGGCTGTATCCACATTGGCCATGTCAGGATTTATTTGGTCCATTTCCACAAGTTTTTCATAGGGTACATGCGCCTCAGCGAGTAAAACATTCATGTGGCCCGGCATACGGCCCGCAACCGGATGGATGGCATATCTTATGTCCACTCCCTGTTCGGTCAGTAATTTGTCCAACTCGTTACAGGCATATTGGGCCTGTGCTGCAGCCATTCCATAACCCGGTATGATCACGACTTTCTGGCTGTAATTCAGAATCATGGCGGCTTCACTCAGGCTGATCTCCCGCATTACACCTGTGATACCTTCCTGGGTTGATGTCTGCCCTGCTCCAAAAGCCCCCACAATGACATTGAGTAGGGAACGGTTCATGGCACGGCACATTAATATTGTGAGTATGGTTCCTGCTGCACCAACCAGTATACCGCCCAGGATCATAGCCTGGTTGTTGTAAATAAACCCTGCCATGGCTGCGGCCACTCCGGTGAGTGAGTTCAGCAGGGATATCACCACCGGCATATCCGCTCCCCCGATCGGCATTACAAAGAGCACACCATAAACCAGGGATAGGAAAAAAAGAACAAAAACGAGCACCTTGCCGGTTGGTCCATCAATTCCGGGAAGCATCAGGATCACGGTAAGTACAACTGTAAGGACAAGCATAAAGAGATTTATGTATTTCATGACCGGTGATGTCCAGTCCCTGATTTTACCATCCAGTTTACCATAAGCTACGATACTTCCGCTGAAGGCAATATTACCCACAGAAATCCCGAGCAGAGTAACCAAAATTGAGCTATTGTCCGGATTCCAATATTCCATTAATGCCACAAGTCCTGATGCAGCACCTCCCGTGGCGTTGTAGAAAGATACCATCTGTGGCATGGCTGTCATTTGAATTTTCCGTGCCATGATCCAGCCGATTACTGTACCGGTTGCAATTACGCTCAGAACCAGCATGGCATTCTGCAGGGGAATCGGGTTACCATGGGGATCCTTGTGCAATACCAGGGTTGTAAGCATGGCAAGCCCCATTCCCGCAGCTGCCCAAAGATTTCCCGCCCTGGCCGATTCCGGCCTGCTCAGCATTTTCAGGCCGATAACAAAAAAAATGGCCGCTATCAGGTAACTTAAATCGAGGATTGATGCACTTATCGAAAATCCGGATTGTATCATTTTCATGAATTTTTGATATGCCTGTTCTTCTTCTTCCTGAACATTTCAAGCATTCTGTCTGTGACGACAAAGCCGCCCGCAACATTAAGGGTGGCAAAAAATACCGCGATGATGCCAATGATCAGCTCAGCAGAAAACCTTGACATATCGGCATGTCCGAGCAGGATTATTCCGCCAATGATTATTACCCCGCTTACAGCATTGGCCCCCGACATCAAAGGGGTATGCAAAACGGATGGCACGTGGGCAATAACTTCAATGCCCAGAAACCCTGCAAGAATCACGATGAATATTTCATGCCTGTACATGAATAGGAATTCCAGGATTTTTTCCATTTGTCTTTGTGAATTTATTGGTTGTAGAAGATTTTTGCTTTCTCGTTCATGATCTTTCCCCCGTGTGTGAGACAGGATGTATTTATTATCTCATCCTTCCAGTCCAGATTCAGATTTCCCCCGTCATCCACTATCAAACGGATGAAACCAAGCAGATTATTGCTGAACATAAGGCTTGCATCAACAGGCATGGATCGCGGATAATCGGAACGTCCTATAATTGTTACGCCATTATGATCCACAGTTTTGCTGTTGACAGTCAGTTGGCAATTGCCACCCGTAGAGGCCGCCAGGTCAACGATGACAGATCCGCTTTTCATGGATTCCACAGTGGTGGTTGTCAACAGAACCGGTGCTTTTTTTCCGGGAATCTGGGCTGTGCAGATAATCACATCTGATTTCATAGCATGCTGGTGAATGAGATCCTGTTGCTTTTTCCGGTATTCTTCGCTCTGGTCAACAGCGTAACCTCCGGCTGATGCATCTTCCCTTGCGCCCTCAACCTCTACGAACTTTCCGCCAAGACTCTGAACTTCTTCCTTTACCGAGGACCTGACATCAAACGCCTCGACCACTGCACCAAGTCTTCTGGCAGTGGCAATTGCCTGTAAACCCGCCACGCCGGCTCCCACAATCAGTATTTTTGCCGGGCGGATTGTACCTGCAGCACTCATGAACATAGGAAAGAAACCCGGATAATGGAGGGCTGCATCCAACACTGCACTGTACCCCGATATGGTAGCCATACTGGTAAGTATGTCCATCGATTGAGCAAGTGTTGTTCGTGGTAATAATTCCAGGCTGAAAGAGGTGACGTTCCTGGTAATCAACTCATCAATCAATGCCTTGCTGTTATATGGATCAAGTCCGCCAGCCAACAACCTGCCCGGTTTCCAGTCATTCAGATCTTCAGGGTTCACGGGCGATACCGTGACAATGCAATCGGCACGTTCAATTACTTCTTTTCGATCAGCCGTCTCAGCCCCTTCCTTTTCATAGTCACTGTCTTTATAAAACGCACCCAGTCCGGCTCCATGCTCAATCACCATTTTTACGTTGCGTTTTAACATTTCCCTGGCTGCATCAGGAATCAGGGCAACCCTTGCTTCTGGTGAATGTTCCTTAAGTACTCCAATGATCATATGCTGATATTATATTAATTCCTGGCTGTTAATAAAACCAATTCCGCAATCCTTTGTTATAAATGCAGTGTGGCACAAGGGTTATCAAGTAAACAACCCCATAAATAAAAAGTTTCGTAATTTTGATAACAACGATCATTCATTTCATTTTCTAACTCACATTTTTACATGGACCGGCTTTCGTTTTTAGGCAGCAGTGAGATCGAATCTATCGATAAGTTATATGTGCAATATCAGGCAAATCCTGAATCGGTAGAAGAGAGCTGGCGGAATTTCTTCAGGGGGTTCGATTTTAGCATGAAGTTTCAGGATGGAGATTTGAAAGGGAATGAGCACCTCGACAAGGAATTCAGGGTACTCAATTACATTGATGAAGTTCGCAAGAGAGGACATCTGTTTACCAAGACCAACCCGGTGCGGACCCGCAGAAGGCATTTCCCCACACTTGATCTCGAAAACTTCCAGCTGTCGGTAAAAGACCTCGATACCGTATTTCATGCCGGTACCGAAATCAGCCTCGGTAATGTCACCCTTCGTGAAATTGTAGCTGCCATGGAGGAGACCTATTGCGAATCCATCGGCGTTGAATATATGTATATCCGGGCCCCTGAAAAGATAAAATGGCTTCAGAACCGGATAGAACCCGAAAGGAACAATACGATATTTTCTGCTGAAGAAAAGAAACAGATATTTCACCACCTTAAAAAGGCTGTCGGTTTTGAGACATTCATCCATAAAAGATTTGTTGGACAGAAAAGATTCTCACTCGAAGGTACAGAAGCATTAATCCCGGCCCTGCACTATATGATGGAGAGGGGATCCTCGCTGGGTATTGAAGAGTACTTCATTGGCATGGCACACCGCGGCAGGCTGAGTGTTCTTGCAAACATCATCGAAAAACCCTATGAAAACATCTTTCAGGAATTCGTGGCGGAAGAATACGAGGACACCATATCACTGGGTGACGTTAAATATCATTTAGGATATTATAATGAGATCGAATTGCCAAACCAAAAAAAGATAACCCTGAACCTGGCTCCCAATCCTTCTCACCTTGAAGCTTCCTCTCCCGTTACACAGGGAATAGCCAGGGCCAAAATCGATAATAAATACAAGGGCGACTTTACAAAAATATCACCTATTTTGATCCACGGTGATGCAGGCATTGCAGGCCAGGGTATTGTATACGAAGTGGTGCAGATGTCGGAATTGAACGGGTATAAAACGGGCGGAACCATCCATATCGTGATCAACAACCAGGTTGGATTTACGACCAATTACCTCGATGCGCGTTCCAGCACATATTGCACGGATATCGGAAAGGTGATCAAAGCCCCGATTTTTCACGTGAATGGCGATGATGTTGAAGCATTGATCCATACTGTAAGATTGGCAATGGAGTACCGGCAAACTTTCTATTCCGATGTTTTCATCGATATTCTGTCATACCGAAAGTACGGTCATAACGAGGGGGATGAACCCCGCTATACACAGCCAACCCTGTACAAGGCCATTGCGAGCCATCCCAATCCACGGGATATTTATGCTGAAATGCTGATCAGTCAGAAGGTAATGACCCAAAGCGAAATCGTTGGCCAGCAGAAGGATTTTGATGCCTTTCTGGAAGAAAAACTGCTCGTTTCCAAAAGTCTTGGTAAGGTTCATATCCAGCGCTTCCTACACCATTTGTGGAAAGGATACAAACATGCCTCACGGGCTGATTTTGAGAAACACTATGCCAATGAGATTTCACGTGACCTGCTGAATTTTATAGGCGACAAAATCAATTATCTTCCGCCGGAGAACAAGTTTCTGGATAAGACGATCAAACTTGTGGAGGATCGTAAAAAAATGATGGCTGAAGGCAGGGTCGATTGGGCATTGGCTGAACTGCTGGCATACGGAACCCTGGTATATGACGGGCACCCGGTACGGTTGAGCGGCCAGGATACGGTGCGCGGAACATTTGCACACCGCCACGCCGCCCATGTTATTGAGGATACCGATTCCACTTTTATCCCGCTTAAGAATATTTCACCAAACCAGGCTTCTTTCAGCGTTTACAATTCGCTGCTGAGCGAATATGGCGTTCTGGGCTTTGAATACGGATACGCCCTGGCAAATCCGAAAGGCCTTACAATTTGGGAAGCCCAATATGGGGATTTTACAAATGTAGCCCAGGTAATAGTGGATCAGTACATCAGTTCGGCGGAAGAGAAATGGGGTTTAATGAACGGCATTGTATTATATCTGCCCCACGGATTCGAAGGCCAGGGACCGGAACATTCCAGCGCACGCATTGAAAGGTTCCTGATCCTTGCGGTTCAAAACAACATGCAGATAGTGAATGCCACCACGCCGGCGAATCTTTTCCACCTGCTCCGGCAAAGCATTTACCGGAATTTCAGGGTACCCGTTATCCTGTTTACCCCAAAAAGCCTGCTCCGTCATCCCAAATGTGTTTCCACCCTGGATGAACTTGCGGATGGCCGTTTCCGGGCCGTCATCGACGATCACAATGTAGATGTGAAGGAAGTCAGGCGGCTTGTATTCTGCTCCGGAAAAATATACTATGATTTGCTGGCCCGCAAAGAAGAATTCAATGCACGTGACATTGCGCTGGTCCGGCTTGAACAATTGCATCCTTTCCCCACACCCCAGGTTGATTATATTCTCAAGAAATACCCCAATGTTCTGATCACACTGTGGGTTCAGGAGGAACCTGGAAACATGGGTGCCTGGAAATATATTCAGAATGAATTCAGAAATCGCGAGATCATCCCTGTTTTCAGGCAACCCAGCGGGAGTCCCGCTACCGGACTGTTAAAGATCCACCAGCTGGGCCAGGAAGAGATCATTAAAAAGGTCTTCCGCAAATGTGAATGTGAACTACACAGGAAATATTGTGGTTTACAATGTCCGGAGGGCAGCATCCGTCAGAATATGCTAAAACCTTACAATTACTTTCCTGAGAAAACATAATAAATTTATAAGGCTAACATGATTATTGAAATAAAAATTCCAAGCGCCGGTGAATCCATTACCGAAGTAGCCATCGGCACATGGCTTGCAGAAGATCAAAGCTATATCACAAAAGACCAGGAAATTGCCGAAGTGGAATCGGATAAAGCCACCCTTCCTCTTATTGCCCCGGAATCCGGAAAGCTGAACATTATGATCCAGGCCGGTCAGAAAGCAAATATCGGAGATATTGCCTGTACCCTGGATACGTCTGCAAAGGCACCTGACCAGGCTAAAAAGAACACAAAGAAACCCCCGGATACAAAGCGGGCACCAGAAATTGCAGCTGTGGCCAAAGCCGGAGCAGTGCAATCCGAAAAACCCGTGGAAATAAAGAAGGAAGAGGGAAATGCTAAGGTAAAAACAACCCCCCTGGCCCGGACGATGATGGAAGATCATGACCTGGATGTGGATGCAATTATACAAGGCCTGAAAAAAATTACCCGCAGGGACGTTGAGCGTGTGGCGAATATCCCTTCCGGAAAAACACCTGCTGCGGATGCCATTCCCCCGCGGGAAGAGGGCTCTGAATCCCCGGGCGAAAGAACAGAAGAAAAATCGGTTATGTCTCCTCTGAGGCGGAAACTGAGTAAGCGCCTGGTTGCCGTTAAGAATGAAACGGCCATGCTTACAACGTTTAACGAAGCCGATATGAGCGCTATCCTTGATATGAGAAAAAAACACCAGCAGGCGTTTCAGGAAAAGCATGGCAACAAGCTCGGACTAATGTCGTTTTTTATTAAGGCTTCCGCTGAAGCCTTAAAGCTTTTTCCAAGGGTTAATTCAATGATCGATGGCGACAACATAATCACCCCCGGATATATAGATATTGCGGTGGCAGTGCAGACCGATAAGGGACTTATGGTGCCGGTGATCCGCAATGTACAGTCCCTGAATCTAGCACAGATTGAACTCGCCCTGAATGACCTCGCCGAGAAGGCCCGGGCTGCAAGGCTTACCATTGAAGAAATGTCGGGAGGTACTTTTACAATAACCAACGGAGGTATTTTCGGATCCATGCTTTCAACTCCCATCCTGAATCCGCCCCAGTCTGCCATCCTCGGTATGCACAACATCATTGAACGGCCGGTTGCCATTCAGGGTAAGGTTGAGATCAGACCTGTCATGTATCTTGCATTATCGTATGACCACCGCCTGATCGATGGACGCGATTCAGTGAGTTTCCTGCTAAAAGTAAAGGAATTCGTTGAAACACCCCTCAATATGATCCTGGGAGGCTCTTCGCCGGAGAAAATCCTGCTTGATCTGTGACAGGATCCGCCACTTTATCCTATCCAGGTTGTTTTGTCTGCAGCCGGTATTCTTTTTCTTGCGGGACGATTAATGCCCGGCCTCGGAAATCCCAGCTGGAAGAAGCCGAGACAATTGTCGTCCGGGCCTAGTCCCAGGTATTTCTTAATCTGCTGTGTATAACATATATCCCCTGTACTCAGGTATCCGGCGAGTCCATAGGCATTGATGCACAGGTAGATATTTTCAATCACACAGGCTGTGGCCACTATTTCTTCAATTTCAGGATATTTTTTACGGGGATCCCGTTTCATGCATACTGCGATCACATGGGAGACCTGGCTGATCTTTTCTTCGTATTTGCTTATTTTCCCTTCCTTAATCTGATCCGGCGCGGTAATCTCACGGTAAATATCCCTGAGTGTAAGGAAAAATTCGCGAATCCCCTGGCCATGAAAAACCTTAAATTCCCAGGGCTGGGTTAATCCGTGTGACGGAGCCCAGATTGCGGTGTCCAGGATATCAACAATCACAGTATTGTCTATTTTCCGGCCCGAATCGAAATTCACGGGATACGTGGAACGACGCTCCCGTATTAGCTGATTCACCTGTTCTTTCATTTCCGTAGTGATTAAGTATCGTGATGGCAGTACAACAGGCAAAACTACGCAATTGCCCAAACATTCGAAATAATTTGCTATTTTAGACACTCAAATAACCTTCCCGAAAAAAATGAAACTTCTTGCTGTTTTTCTCTTTCTTTTCATGGTGTTGCCTGTTGGTGCACAATCCTATAATCTTGGTTCACCCGATAATAAAATTAAGGTGGAGATCACTGCCGGTGCAACTGTTACATTCAGGATTGTGGCAGATGACAGGGAATTGATTACTCCGTCGGCCATTGACATTAAAATAGACAAGATCAGGCCGGGGACTTTTCAGGTCAGAAAAGTCACTTCACGCTCCGTAAATCAGGAAATTCAACCCGTAGTTGCTGAAAAATCCACAATTATCACCGACAATTACAATGAATTGAATCTTCAGTTCAGGAATAAGCTGTCGCTTATCTTCAGGGCTTATAATGAAGGTGTGGCATATCGCTGGATCTCGTCGGTCGCTGATAGCATTATCGTATCGGGTGAGATCGCTGATTTTGGATTTAATCCTGAAGACATAAGCTGGTTCCCGGCCGAACAGGGTTTCTATTCCCATAACGAACGAATTTACAGGCAATATGCGATCAGGCAGATCACCGGTGACAGCCTTGCCAGTTTGCCCACGCTGGTTAACCATTCCGGAACAGGAGTCCTGATCAGCGAGGCGGACCTGTTTGATTACCCGGGTATGTGGCTGAAAGGTAACGGCAGCAACAGGCTGTCGGCAATTTTTCCACCGCATGCCGCATCGGAAAAGGCAACAGGTGACCGTGACGTGCGTGTTTCATCGTCTGACAGCTACCTGGCTAAAACCAGCGGAAACCGGACTTTTCCTTGGCGGTTGTTCATGATCTCACGAAATGACGGTGAATTGCTGAATAATCATATGGTTTACCTTCTTTCAAGGGCCACCAATGAAGATTTTTCCTGGGTCAAACCGGGCAAGATCGCATGGGACTGGTGGAACGCGCTCAATATAGACGGGGTTGATTTTAAATCAGGAGTTAATACGGCCACATATAAATATTTTATAGATTTTGCGGCCAGGTACGGTCTTGAATATATTATTCTCGATGAAGGCTGGTCTCCCACTACCGATATTACCCGCAGCATCGATGCCGTCAATATGCCTGAGCTATCCGCCTATGCGAAAGAGAAGAATGTAGGCATCATTCTCTGGGTCATCTGGACATCTCTGGACAAACAAATGCAAAAGGCGATGGATCTTTATGCCGATTGGGGTGTTAAAGGAATAAAGGTGGATTTCATGCAGCGGGATGATCAGAAAATGGTCAATTTTTATGAAAGGACTCTACGAGAGGCCGCAAGGAGGAAATTACTTGTGGATTTTCACGGTGCTTATAAACCCACCGGTATTGAACGGCTTTATCCAAACGCGATCACCCGGGAAGGGGTATACGGAATGGAAAACAGCAAATGGGACATGTCGAAAAACATTGGCCCTGAACATAATGTCACAATCCCGTTTATCCGTAATGCGGTTGGCCCTATGGATTATACGCCGGGAGCTATGATCAATGCACAACGGGAATCGTGGTCACCTGTTTTTGAACGTCCTATGAGCCTTGGTACGCGTTGTCATCAGCTCGCCATGTATGTCGTATATACAAGTCCCCTGCAGATGCTTTCCGATGCTCCTTCGAATTATTACCGCGAACCTGATTGCATGGAATTCCTGAAACAGGTTCCTGCGGTGTGGGATGCAACCCGGGTACTTACGGCCAAAACAGGTGATTATGTTGCCATAGCCAGAAAATCCGTAAAGGGAGACTGGTATATAGGGGCCATGACGGATTGGACAGCACGGGATTTGGAGCTGGATATGTCTTTTCTTGATGAAGGAAGCTATGATATGGACATATGGCAGGATGGAATCAATGCGGACCGGAATGCAATTGACTTCAGCAGAAAACAGACGGTTATTTCACGCAACGCTATACAAAACATTCATCTGGCACCCGGCGGAGGCTGGGTTGCCATAATTCATCCCAAATAAAACCTTACTGAAAAAATGGATATGAACATCGTTATTAAGCAGCCAGATAGGTTTGTGAAAGGAATAAAAAGCTGTTATCTCCTTATATTCATACTGTTCTTTGTCAACGGATGTCATAAGGATGACACTGGCCCCTCTGACAATAAGTACCTGGTAGAGTTCAAACAGGAGAACCTTTTTTTGCTCCAGGCCATTGAAACTATGCTGTCTCCACTGGAAATCGAATATCCGGAAGCAACAGGGATTAAAGAAAATGCGGATTACAGTGTTCAGATTTTCAGCATAATCTATAAAACCCATTTCAAAGGCGAAGAGATCGAAGCATCCGGACTGGTTTGCGTACCTTTTGCCGGAGGAATGTTTCCGATCATCAGTTTTCAAAATGGCACCCTCACGCTTCATGCCAATGCACCCACGGTAAATCCCCTGAACTTTAATTACATGGTTCTGGAGGCCATGGCAAGCAATGGATACATCATTCTGATACCCGACAACATAGGATTCGGGGCTTCTTCAGGCGAGGTTCATCCTTATTACCATAAAGAGAGCAACAGTACTGCGATTATTGACATGATATATGCCACCAAAGAAATGTTGGAGGACAAATCCATTTCTGCGAAGGGAAATGACAAATACTACCTGATGGGATATTCGCAGGGCGGATGGTCTACCCTTTCTGTACTCGGTGAACTTGAGAACAGAGGCACTCCGGATATTTCAGTTTCCGCGGCCTCATGCGGTGCAGGGGCGTATGATCTGATTTCCATGGCAGAATATATAACCGGGATCACCATTTTTCCTTCTCCGCTTTACATGCCCTATTTTATTTATTCCCAGCAAGTATATGGTTCGATAGCTGATCCCCTTGTTAAATTTTTCAATGAGCCCTATGCATCAATTATCCCTGAATTGTTTGACGGAACCCATTCAAACGGCGAGGTCAATGCAGGCCTGAATGATACCATATCCCGTTTGCTCACCCCTGATCTGATCGCTAACCTTTTAACAGGAGCGGATTACCAGGAGTTACGGGATGTGCTCACGGATAACAGTATTACAGCGTGGCCTGCCGAAGCCTTAATACGGCTTTATCACGGAACAGAAGATTTGAATGTACCACCCGTCCAATCACGGAATATGAATGACAACTTTCTATCAGCCGGTATGGATCCTTCCAGGATTGATCTTTTGGATCTTACGGGATTGACTCATGAAAACGGGGTCGTTCCCTGGGGAATCAAAACCATCAATTGGTTTAATGAACTGGAAGGCAAATGATATGATTCAGCAATACAGCCACAGACGATACAATATTCTCACCGGCGAATGGTTGCTGGTTGCGCCTCACCGCACAAAGAGACCCTGGCAGGGGCATGAAGAAAATAAGGCTGCCAGGATCAGCGGGGAGCATGATCCGGATTGTTATCTTTGTCCTGGCAATATTCGCGCTAACGGAATACAAAATCCGGAGTACAGTTCCACATATACCTTTATTAATGACTTCAGTGCGTTAACCGTAGAAATTCCGGGTTTCACCCATGATGAGTCTTCCCTTCTGGTAGCCCGCTCGGAGAGGGGCATCTGCAAGGTGATTTGTTTTTCCCCCAGGCACAATCTCACACTGGCTGAATTGGGCATTGACGGAGTGAAGGCTGTAATCCGGGCATGGCAGAGTGAATACAAACTGCTTGGTGACCTTCCCTATATCAAATATGTTCAGATTTTTGAAAACAAAGGGGAAATAATGGGTTGCAGCAATCCCCATCCCCATGGCCAGATATGGGCACAGGAGACCATTCCGGCAGAGCCCGCCCGGGAACAGGAATTGCAGCTTAACCACCTTTTGAAGAATAAAACATCCCTCCTTTCTGATTATGCAAAACTGGAGATACTGAAAAAGGAACGTCTCGTTTATGAAAACGAATCCTTTGTATCACTTGTACCCTTCTGGGCAGTATGGCCATATGAAACCATGATCATTCCAAAACGGAATATTCAGAATATTCTGCAGCTTACACATACCGAAATTGATGATTTTGCCGGGATTATCAGGGTAATTACGGTAAAATACGACAACCTGTTTAAAATATCTTTCCCCTATTCAGCCGGTATCCACCAGGCACCAACCGACGCGTCAGAACATCCCGAATGGCAGATGCATATGCACTTTTACCCTCCCCTCCTGCGGTCGGCAACCATTAAAAAGTTTATGGTAGGATATGAATTACTGGCCGAAGCCCAGCGTGATATCACCGCCGAATCCAGTGCCGCCATTTTGCGTGAGCTGCCGGCATTTCATTGACAGCTTTCGGATTCCCAATGAAATTTTATCAATATAATTTCTTAAACTTGCAATATGAAGTGGGCAAATGACATAAAAACCGGGATTGGTAAACGGGTTTTGGCCAGTAAGCTCAAAAAAAGCAACCGTCATGTTCAGGTTTGTAATCTCGAAAATGCAAGAAACATTGGTGTCATTTATAATGCCACTGAATATATCAGTTTTGAAATAATAAAGGATCTTGTAAGGCAATTGTCGGATAAATCCATAACAATCAGCGTCCTGGGTTATGTCGACAGCAAAAGGATCATTGATCATTATTTGTACCGCAAAGGCTTTGATTTCTTTTCAAAAAACGACCTGAACTGGTATTACCAGCCTGTTTCCGAAGTGGCCCGGCAATTTATGCAGGAACCATTTGATTTGCTTCTAAACCTCAGTCTTGAAGAGCATTTCCCAATTTATTACATAACCTCGCTTTCTCATGCAAGCTTCAAGGCAGGCCGGTATTTTCCCGTTGATGAATCCCTCGACTTTATGATTGATATTGAAAAGGAAAATCAGACCATGAAAAGCGTGCAGCAGGAAATACTGATTGAAGCAAATTCCATGGCAGAAAATCAGGAGATGGAGGATGCAATAAATAAGAAAACAGAAACCGAATTACAGCTTAAATTTCTGATAAGTCAATTGATCCATTACCTATCCATCCTAAATAAGTAATCCTCACATGGAGAAAAAGAAATTCAAAGGCACCGGCGTAGCCATTGTAACTCCTTTCCGCGTTGATGGGAGCGTTGATTTCAAATCTCTTGGTAAATTACTGGAACATATTATCAAGGGAGGAGTTGATTATGTTGTTCCTTTGGGTACAACGGGTGAATCGGTCACCCTGTCCAAAGATGAAAAAAAGGCGGTTGTAAATTTCGTGACCGATACGGTAAACTGCAGGGTACCAGTGGTTGTTGGAATTGGTGGCAATAATACCCAGGATATCCTCGATTCCGTCAAGCAATTCGATTTTACCAATGTGGACGGATTGCTTTCGGTTTCGCCCTATTACAATAAACCGTCGCAACAGGGAATCTACTCGCATTTTAAAGCCATAGCGGGTAACAGTCCGGTACCGGTTATCATATATAATGTCCCCGGCCGGACCGGCTCAAACATAACTGCTGAAACAACTGTAAAGCTGGCCAATGAGGTCAGAAATATTGTTGCAGTCAAGGAAGCATCGGGTAATATCCAGCAGGTTATGCAGATCCTGCGTAACAAGCCAAAGGATTTCCTTGTTATTTCAGGGGATGACATGCTTACACTGCCAATGATGGCGATGGGTGCCTCAGGTGCTATTTCTGTCGTGGCAAATGTCTGTCCCAGGCCCTTTTCGGATATGGTAAATCTGGCGTTGAAGGGGAGTTTCGATAAAGCCTCCCTGCTGCATTTCAAATTATTCGACCTGATGAATGCCTTATTTGAGGAAGGCAGCCCTTCAGGGGTCAAAGCTACCCTGGAAATCATTAAAATGGGGCAGAATAACCTCAGGCTTCCCCTGGTCCCCATAAGTTCCGCCCTTTATAAAAAGCTGGCAGGGATATTGAGTGAGATTGGTGACCAGTGATCAGCGGTCAGGGGCAGACCTGCAAGACAATCAGATTTGCAAGACATTTCTCTAGCTAACCAAGCTGCCGGCACCATGGCAGTGCTTGTACTTTTTTCCGCTGCCGCAGGGACAGGGATCATTTCTGCCTACTTTCTTCTCTACCCTTACCGGCTGTACATGCTCTTCCTTTTTCGGAGCTGAAGTATTATCAGACTTGAATTCTTTTTTATTGGCTTCCATCTGGCTGAAATCGGTGCGCCTGGGAGCCTGCCCCCGCTGAACACCGCTGGCATCACGAATCGGGATCTGACCTCTTATCAGGATGCCGACAACATCCCGGTTAATCTTATCGATCATACTCCGGAACAGTTCAAATGATTCGAATTTATAGATCAGCAGGGGATCCTTCTGCTCATAAGTTGCAGTCTGTACCGATTGCCTGAGATCGTCAAGCTCGCGCAGATGTTCTTTCCAGGCATCATCAATCGTATTGAGCATGATGCTTTTTTCATACGATCGCATCAGTTCGTCCCCGTTTGAACGATATGCTTTCTCAAGATTGGTGAGGATATGATAAATCCGGGTCCCGTCGGTAATGGGCACCACGATGTTTTCATACTGTTTACCCTGCTTTTCAAATACATCCCGGATTACAGGATATGCCTGTTTTGAAATTGAGGATTGTTTCCTTATATAGGTATCCCGCAATGTTGCATACAGCCTGTCAGATATTTCATTGGGCGACATTTTTGCATACTCATCCACGGAAACGGAGGGTTCAACTGACAACACACGCAAAACCGTAAGGACAAATTCGTCATAATCAACCTGGCCATGCAGCTGGGCAACCAGGCTTTCACATACTCAAACATCATATTGGCCACATCCACTTGTATCCTTTCCCCGAAAAGGGCATGACGCCTTTTTGTGTAAATCACTTCACGCTGTGAGTTCATCACATCATCATATTCCAGCAGCCGTTTTCTGATCCCAAAGTTATTTTCTTCAACCTTCCGTTGAGCACGTTCAATTGATTGCGTGATCAGCTTGGCCTGAATCGGCTCTCCCTCATTCCACCCCATTTTTGCCATCCATCCTGCAATACGGTCTGAGGCAAACAGGCGCATCAGATCATCCTCGAGTGAAACATAAAACTGCGATGTACCCGGGTCACCCTGGCGGCCTGACCGGCCCCGCAACTGCCTGTCCACTCTTCGGGATTCATGTCTTTCCGTCCCGATTATGGCCAATCCTCCGGCCACCCTTACCTCCTGGCTTAATTTTATATCGGTTCCACGACCCGCCATATTGGTGGCAATTGTGACGATACCGCTTTTTCCGGCTTCAGCCACAATCTCAGCTTCCCGCTGGTGCAATTTGGCGTTCAGTACGCTGTGTTTAATGCCTTTCAGCTTCAGCATGCGACTGAGTAACTCTGAAATTTCCACTGAAGTTGTCCCCACCAGGGAAGGCCGGCCCTGGTCATGAAGGTTCACTATTTCTTCGATGACGGCATTGTATTTTTCCCTTTTGGTGCGGTATACCAGGTCATCACGGTCTTGCCTGATTACGGGCCTGTGTGTTGGTATAACCACGACATCCAGTTTATAGATGTTCCACAGTTCACCTGCTTCAGTTTCAGCAGTACCGGTCATACCGGCAAGCTTATGATACATCCTGAAATAATTCTGCAGGGTGATTGTTGCGAATGTCTGAGTTGCGGCCTCCACCTTAACCCTTTCCTTGGCTTCGATGGCCTGATGTAAACCTTCGGAATACCTTCTTCCTTCAAGGATACGGCCTGTCTGCTCGTCTACGATCTTCACCTTATTGTCCATCACTACATAATCCACATCCACTTCGAACATTGTATAGGCTTTCAGAAGTTGATTAACGGTATGTATCCTGTCTGACTTTATGGCATAGTCCTGCAACAAGTGGTCCTTCTTCAGTAGTTTTTCTTCAGCCGATAAACCGGATTTTTCCAGTTCTGCGATTTCGGAACCAATATCGGGCATAATAAAAAATGCCGGATCTGATGATGAACCGGTGATCAGATCAGTACCCTTCTCAGTCATTTCAACGGAATTGAGCTTCTCGTCGATGACAAAATATAAATCGTCGGTCACTATATGCATGTTTTTGCTGTTTTCCTGCATATAATGATTCTCGGTTTTTAGCAATAATGCCTTGTTACCCTGCTCACTCAGGAATTTAATAAGGGGTTTGTTTTTGGGAAGGCCTTTGAAGGACTGAAGAAGTTTAAAACCACCTTCCTCTGTTTTATCGTCACCGATGAGTTTTTTGGCTTCTGCCAGCATGTTGGTAACCAGATTACGTTGTACGGATACCAGTTTTTCAACCTGGGGTTTGAATTCTTCAAACGATTGATCCTCACCCTTCGGAACCGGACCTGAAATTATAAGCGGTGTACGTGCATCATCTATCAACACCGAATCCACTTCATCGACGATTGCATAGTGGTGCTTCCGCTGGACAAGGTCAGACGGACTTATCGCCATATTGTCGCGCAGGTAATCAAATCCGAATTCATTATTTGTGCCATAGGTAATATCCGACAGGTAGGCCTTTCTCCTGGCTTCCGAATTCGGCTGGTGCTTATCAATGCAATCTACCGACAGCCCGTGAAATTCAAATATGGGTCCCATCCACTCTGAGTCGCGTTTGGACAGGTAATCATTCACCGTTACTATATGCACTCCCCTGCCGGCGAGGGCATTCAGGAAAACAGGCAGGGTTGCGACAAGGGTTTTCCCCTCTCCGGTAGCCATTTCCGAAATCTTTCCTTCATGAAGAACAACCCCTCCTATCAGCTGTTCGTCATAATGCACCATGTCCCATACCACGGGATTTCCCCCGGCTATCCAGGTATTGAGCCACCGGGCCTTGTCCCCGTGGATCTGTATGCTATTCCGTTGGGCTGCAAGGTCCCTGTCAAAATCAGTTGCAGTGACCTCGATATATTCAAACTCCTTAAACCGCCGGGCAGTCTCTTTTACGATGGCAAAAGCTTCCGGTAAAACTGTGAGCAGCACCGCTTCCACTTCGGTTACAATATCCTTCTCGATCTTATCTGTCTCACGGTAGATCTCTTCCACTTTCTCCACATCCATGTTTCCCGCCTCAACCTGCTGTTTAAGATCGGTAATCATGGCTTCTTTTTCCTTCACAACATTCCGGACTTTTTCCCTGATCACGGAGGTCCTGGATCTCAGAGCGTCATGATCCAGCGCTTCTATTTCGGGATAAGCTTCCCTGATCTTATTGAGCATCGGTAATACCTCCTTGATATCACGCTGGGATTTACTACCGAAGAATTTACTCAGTATATTTGAAATAGCCATTTGCAGAATTATTCAAATTAATGCATGTAAAACGAACCTGACTTTCCGGTCCCGAAAAGAGCAAAGTTAATGTATTAAGTCAGGCCTCCAAGAAAATTAATCCTCCCTGGCCTCTGAAGCCTTACTGCCTTCTTTCTTGCGCATAGACAAAATATCCCGGTCGAAAAGATACAGACTGTTCTCCCCCAGGAGATTGATTTTATCAAGAATTTTTGTGGCACTGGCTTCCTCTTCGATCTGCTCATTTACAAACCATTGCAAAAAATGCTGGGTTGTATAATCCTTACCCTCAATGCAAATTGCAACGATCTGATTGATGGAGGATGAGATATATTCCTCATGCTTCAGAACTTCCTCAAACATTTTCTTTACACTGGGAAATTCCTTTTCAGGTTGCTCTAATGCGGGAATAACGGCGTGACCCCCGCGCTCATTTATGTACTTTATAAATTTCAGCATATGCTGGCGTTCTTCATCAGACTGGGTGTAAAGCCAGCCGGCAATACCGGGCATTCCTTTTACTTCAGCCCATGAAGCCATCGCCAGGTACAGGACCGAGGAAAATGCCTCCTTCTGAACCTGTTGGTTCAATGCTTCTTCTATTTTCTTATTTAACATCGTTTGATAGTTTAGGTATAATTTAAGCCAAAATTATAAAAAAATACGGGTCAAAACCCGCTTCTACATACGACGGATAATCTCATCCCCAAAACCTGAACAACTGAGCTTTGTTGCCCCTTCCATCAGCCTTTCAAAATCATAGGTCACTCTTTTAGCCATTATGGAAGCCTGCAAACCTTTTGTTATCAATTGTCCTGCCTCATGCCATCCCAGGTACTCAAACATCATTACCCCTGAGAGGATTACTGATCCCGGATTTACCATATCCTTGCCGGCGTATTTCGGTGCCGTTCCATGTGTTGCTTCAAATATGGCATGTCCTGTCTCAAAATTGATATTGGCCCCGGGAGCAATCCCAATGCCTCCAACAATTGCGGCAAGTGCATCGGATATATAGTCCCCGTTGAGGTTCAGGGTGGCAATAACCGAGTATTCTGCCGGACGTGTTAATATCTGTTGAAGAAATGCATCTGCAATAACATCCTTAACAACAATTGATTTTTTGGTAACCGGATTTGAAAAAGAGCACCAGGGGCCTCCACCGATTTCCGCAGCACCAAATTCCTTTTTTGCAAGCTGATATCCCCAATCGCGGAATGCCCCTTCGGTGAATTTCATAATATTGCCTTTATGGACAAGGGTTACAGACGGCAAATCGTGTTCAATCGCATATTGAAAAGCCGCCCTGACAAGGCGTTCCGTGCCTTCTTTTGAAACTGGTTTAATCCCGATTGATGAGGATTCCGGAAACCGGATTTTTGAAACCTTCATATCGTTACGCAGAAATTGAATGACCTTTTCCGCCTCGGCCGTGCCGTGCATCCATTCTATACCGGCATAAATGTCCTCTGCATTCTCCCGGAAAATAACCATGTTTGTGGTAGAAGGATCTTTCACGGGCGAAGGAACGCCGGCATAGTATTTCACCGGGCGCAGACAGACGTAAAGATCCAGGAGCTGGCGAAGCGCAACATTAAGCGAACGGATACCACCCCCAACCGGTGTTGTAAGAGGCCCCTTAATGGCAACCAGTGACTCCCTGATTTCCTGCAGCGTTTCATCCGGCAGCCAGTTCTTTGTTTTATTAAATGACTTCTCGCCGGCCATTACTTCGCGCCATATGATCTTCCGTTTGCCCTGGTAGGCTTTTTCCACAGCGGCCTCAAATACTTTCACGGAGGCAGCCCAGATGTCAGGTCCCGTACCATCACCCTCAATAAAGGGGATAACCGGATCATCCGGCACAACCAGCTTATGATTTACAAATGTGATCTTATGTCCTTTCATGCGTAATGAATTAATGATTATTCTATTTCGAGGTTTAGTTCATTTCTGAATTTCGACAACAATGGATTTTTAAGGCTCAGGTATTTAAATTTCTCTTCGGGCGTATACAGACGTTTCTGGCCAGGTTCTGTGGATTCAATCAACTGTGCCTCAACGGATATCATATCGTTTTGCATTTCCCGCCGGAGGAATTTTTCAAGCTCGCCCTTGGTGGATGAATTAAAATCCTCAAGTTGGTCCCTGTTGGTAAGCCCGATCCGTATCACAGTGTTGTCAGATATGGCAGGGTGAACACTTCTGAGTGTTACTGACATTCGTGGCTTTTCATCGTGGATCTGTCCTGAAAAGGCATTCCAGCATATTTCCAGGAATTCCTCAGAAATGGGCACTGAAGCCCGTTTGGTGTTATCAGCCGGTGCATCTTCGTAAATTTCAGGATCATCTTCATTTTCAAGCCCGGATGATGCTTTTAATGCATCTTTGATCGAAATGCGCGGCGGAACCTGGTAAGCGGGCACAGGTTCATGGCTGATGTTACTCCTTACCGGCGGTTGCGGATCCGGAGCAGATCCATGATCGGCAGGTTTCCCCGAAACATTCTTCCTGGGTAAATCCGGAATAATGATTTTCTCTTTCTCAGGACTCAGCTTTTTTTTTTCAGCCGATAAATTGCTGAGGCGGATGAGGGCAAGTTCTATATGAAGGCGCTGGTTCCTGCTTGCTTTATAGGAAAGTTCACATTGGTTACAAATCTCAAGAGCCTGAAACAGGAATTCAGGATCACAGGATAATGATTGCTTTCTGTACCTGGCCTTCAGCACCTCACTAACCTCCAGCAATGGAAGGGTGGTTTCATCACGGCATACAAGCAGGTCACGCATATGGGAGGCAAGTCCGCTCAAAAAGACCTGTCCGTCAAAGCCCCTTTGCAAAACTTCATCAATCGTAAGCAGGGCCTTCGCGGTATCATGGTTCAGAAATGCATCCGTGATCCTGAAGTAGTACTCATAATCGAGCACATTGAGATTTTCAATAACTTCGGCATACGTGATGTTTTTCAGGGAGAAACTGGCTACCTGATCGAAGATGGACAACGCGTCCCTCATGGCACCATCCGCTTTCAGTGCAATGATGTTTAACGCTTCCTCCTCATATACGATATTCTCCAGCCTGGCAACCTGTGCAAGGTATTTTACAATATCCTCCACCCTGATGCGATGAAAATCGAAGATCTGACAGCGTGACAGAATGGTGGGAATGATTTTATGCTTTTCCGTGGTAGCCAGGATGAAAATGGCATGAGGCGGAGGCTCTTCCAGCGTTTTTAGAAAAGCGTTGAAGGCGGAAGAAGACAGCTGGTGAACCTCATCGATAATGTAAATGCTGTATTTTCCGATCTGCGGCAGGATCCTGACTTTTTCTGTCAGATTCCGGATATCATCAACAGAATTATTGGATGCCGCATCCAGTTCATGAATGTTGAAAGATCTTGATTCATTAAATGACTTGCATGATTCACATTGCTCACATGCTTCAATACCATCTGAGAGGTTAAAACAATTGAGGGTCTTTGCGAAGATACGTGCGCATGTGGTTTTGCCTACGCCCCGCGGACCGCAGAAAAGATAGGCATGGGCCACCTGGCCTGACTTGATTGCACTCTTTAACGTATTGGAAACAGCGGGTTGACCAACAACCGTATCAAAATTAGCCGGCCTGTACTTTCTTGCGGATACTAGAAAATTGCTCATGCAGGGATTGA